>BNJU01002517.1_pt1 | contig 124542 bp, 160 predicted proteins | sample 8539281 | NCBI WGS metagenome assembly BNJU01 (sample SAMD00202456, study PRJDB9452) | human saliva metagenome | isolation source: human saliva | place: Japan | reverse complement strand
CTTCCAGCAGAGAGGGCCCATTAGATCTTTGATGATAACCATGATTAACTTACCCATGATATGTTCCCACCACAGGCTTAGAGGTCATGACTATGAAGTGATTTAACTGGTATGTATTGGCGTGATCTCCACATGGAGAAGTTCTAGTGTTTTCGTCGCAGGTATGACCTTAGAGGCTATCGACCGATGGTGCATTTGTAACCACTGAGGATTCGGAACCACATTGACTTTGCTTCTCACATCGAGCAGATCGCAAGAGAGGAACGTTATGTCCTTCAAACAAATCGAGGCGCTTCTGGGTTGGTGGGTACAAGTACATGACCAGCATGTAGATAACAACAAATCTGAAGGCGAATGAGAACGAGATTCTGCCAACAACACCCTTTTGTACCGAGGACGCTATCCGTGCATTAAGCATGTTGAAGGCTGAGATGGCAGGCGAAGAGGTAAGAAGAAGGTCAACGTAAGTGGAATCCATAAATGTAAAGACTAGAACATTGAGTTGCCTCAATGTTACCGGAAAGCCTATTGAGCTTTGTTGAGAATGAAACTTCTTCCAATAGAGTGATAAGTTCAGAAGAGAAGTGTTATGAACGCAATTATGGCTAAATACATGATATGCGATTGCATGTACGGAAGGCATACCGGAGGTCTATGGTGCCGTGGGATTGAATTAAAAGGTCGTTTAGCTGTGGTAAATCTCGCGATGCTCACTCGATTATGAAATTAAAGTCGGTCAGGAGGTTGGTTTCAATATGAGTTTTATTAGATAATTGTCCGGATGAATGAAAATACATTATAATATCTAAAAAGCGCCAAGAGCTGTAGAATAATTACATAAAAATTTGTTAAAGGAGACATGGGTACATTGTAGTAAAAGGATGCAATCGAACTGCACTGTTACTCCTCCACCTGTATGGGCTCCTGCTCACAAAGCTGTTGTTGATATGTTATTACATTGCAAAATTAGATAAAGACACAAGGTTTTAAACCTGCTGGTGATTCACCCTTATAATCATAAATAAAGGGAAACATACAGATTTTGCCATATGAATACGTTGCGAAGGTATATCGTTAAGATATGGAACGAAACGATCTTCATGCTTTCCATCTAAAATTTCCTTGGACGATAGAAATGAGGAAGAAAGAGTATTGACGAAAGTAGAAGGATCAAAGCTTTTCATGTTCGTGCTGTTTCAGAGGAGAGAAAGTCTCCTTGAGGAGAAAATAAAGATAGTATAGCTTGTGATCAATCCCAATCGTTTAAAGGACTTCGCTAAGCAGGAAGAGCTGATTGAAGATTGCAGTCTAAAAATCATTCATAAAAATGAAAGACACATTCCCATTAATTCTATTATGGATATAATGCCTATTTCTACCAAAAGTATTAGGAAAAATAGGAGAGGGAATTAGCCATACTTTAACCGGAGTGTATGTAATCCTTACTGCTACGGATACGGAAAGGCAATTATGTTCCGCTTTTGGTAATTCCGACGGATTTTTAGATGAGCAGGTGGTAGTGGCCGTGCCGGTACACCAGACCTGAGGATATCATCATTCTAATTGATGTGGTATTACAGGCGAAGGCCGGATATTCGCAACCTGGCCTGATGCCCGCCATAGACTACATGGTCATTTCGATCAGGAAATTCATGAAGTATTGAAGAAACCAACGGTTCCTTCTGTACGGAGCGTCATGATTTTAAGGATGTAGAACGTCCGGGTAAGGATAAAGTGGTTTTGGTGAAGATGGTTTCCGGTCAAGGAGCTATCGTATGATACTCAGATTTCTCCGGATGAACCTTCCGGATTTATAGGATCTCATTCAATTATTGATATTACCGGAGCGCTCGATGATTATTTCTCCCAATCGAGTATCGTGATGGCGCTATTCGAGCATTATATTAAGAAGAGGAGGAGCTTATGGGAATTGGACCATACCAAAGAAACCACCCTGCATCATTTTCGTGACCCTCTGGTAGAAGAGCTTATGATGATACTGACTTCGGACTTTGAGGTATTATAATCGCCGGAATTCCACAGGATAACGTTAATAAACTTTTTACCGGTAGTCGTGTGAGTGCCTAGCGGAAGCCCTTCGTGAAAAAGGGGCAACTGTCAGTGAGGACAGCTGGGGAAACAGCAACGTGGATTTTGCTCAAAGCCATTGAAGAAATCGGTAAAAGAGATATTGCGGTTGTAGGAGTTTCTCTGTGGGAACCCAGGGTGCCTTTAGTGGTTACGAATCAATATATGAATACTATTGTGACTTTAACAAGAGTGAAGAAGGCATTGAAAACCAATGTTGTCGAGGGAAAATAATATTGTTGCTCCAGGATGCAAAAGAAGGCAAAGGCACTTCTGAAGCTGAAAAATGAGAGCAGTTAAAAGATACACCTTAGAAAGAATTCCTAAATGGAACATGGGGGATTCTTTTCTTTTTGGCCTTTTTAAGGCAATCCCTCGATTTTCCTATGATTATCTTGTATGATAAAAAGCTATGTAAAAATAAGGAAAAATTTACTTTGAAGATAATGTACGTAGTATGAGAGTAAATTTGAAATAGAATATATACTGATTAGCTTAAATCCGGAACAAATCTTTTTGGAAATACTATGGAGTAAATAAAACTTATGGAGAGTACGCAGAATCTTGATGTTCAACAATTATCCAATGTAGAAAAGTCTGAGAAAAGAAAGAATCAAAGCATCTGATTATTGGAACTGCAGGGCATATCGATCATGGAAAAACCGCTTAATTGAAGGCCTTAACGGGATATGACGCGGATCGACTGGAAGAAGAAAAAAAGAGAGGGATGACCATTGAGCTGGGTTTTACCTCATTATCTCTTCCGGACGGTCAGAAAATTGGAATCGTGGATACTCCCGGTCATGAAAAATTTGTAAAACCATGGTGTCCGGAGCTGTGGGTATGGATTTGGTTATGGTGGTTATTTCCACAAAGGAAGGCATTATGCCCCAAACCAGAGAACATCTCAGTATTCTGTCCCTTCTTGGAATCAAGAATTTTATTATTTGCTTAACAATGATTGATCTTGTTTCTTCGGAAGAAGTGGAAATAAGAAAAGAGGAAATTACAGATTATCTGGAGGAGCAATTTTCTTTTACCGTACCAATTTTCCCCCTTTCTTCTTTTAGCAAAGAAGGAATTCCGGATTTAATAAAATATCTATCTACCTTGCATGAATTTATTCAAGGTAAGCCTGAACAGGGAATTTTCAGAATGTTTGTGGACCGGTTTTCTATTGCAGGAGCGAGAACTGTTCTTACCGGAACGGCAATGTCCGGACGAATAGAAGTTAAAAAGAGTATGCCCTCATCCGAAGAATTTACCGGTAAAAGTCAGAAATCTGCAGGTTCATGGCAAAGGACAGTGATATTTGCGTTGGCGGAGAAAGAGTTGCCGTGAATTTATCCTCAGTAGATAAGTCTCTGTCAAAAAGGGAGATGTGCTGGCGGAGAAGGATTTACTCTATCCCAGTTCCTTTATTGGATTGCAGAGTTCAGGTAGATAATGCATTAGAACAATCCATAAAAACAACAGAAAGCTGGAGCTTCTTTTAGAACAAGACATGTGCTCTGTAAGCTTGTCTTGCTTGGAGGAGGAAATTCTAATAAGAGCTCCGCTTTGGTTCAGTTGCAGCGTGAAGAACCTGTGTAGCCTTAAGCGTGACCGATTTATCTAAGAGACGAATCCCAAAAGCTAACCATTGGCGGGGGAAAGGTATATGAGATCCTATGCCCAAGGGGAGGCATAGAAGAGGGCGTTTTCAAACGGAACGACTGAGAAGCCTGGAAGATGCGGATGAAGGCAGTTTGCTTCAGAAATTTTTCCACAAGAAAAAGGCATTTTCGGCGCTCTCCGCTATCTCGAAAAGCTTTTCCCGGATATGGCAATATCGAAAATGCCTTAAGAGAGAAGGAAGAAACAGGAGAAATTATCAGCATCCTTTTGCAGGAGAAAAAGTATCTGATTCCCGAGGAGGATTTGGAAGAGAAAGGAAAAGCAAATTCAGTACTATATGAAGGATTTTTATCAAAGAAATCCTTTATAAAATGGGAGAAAAACATCAGTATTGTACAGTCGTCAGCTCCTACAACAGAAATCTTTATAATGCTTCTGGAGTATTGGCGTGAAAAGGAAATTTTCCGAATATCCTATGATATTCTTGCCTTAAAAAGATTACAAGATGAAGAAGGATGAAAATATACCAAGATTGCCAATACTTTGATTACTCTGATGCAAAAGGCTAAATTCTTTTTCGAAAATTACGGAACTTTATGGAGCAAGGAGGAAGAAAAATCTTATTGGATATCGTAGCTTGTTTGGAGGAGAAGGGAACCCTGGTGCAGTTGAGGGGAATATTATACTTTAGATGTATTTTTCCAAGTTAAAAAGAATTTACTTTGAAAAATTACAGAGCAACGGAGAAATCACTGTTGAGGACTTGAGAGAAGAATTTTCCTTATCCAGACAGTAAACTATTTTTAAAGCTTGTGATCGACTGCATATTACCAAGGACAACGGCTTTTGAAAGTGCAAAGGAAGCCCTATCCTACGCTTGACGAGACAGAGTAGGGAGTGAAAATGGCATTCGTTATCATAGAAAGTTCGAGGTGAAAATGGCTAGATATAATCATGCTGCCGTAGAGAAGAAATGGCAGGAATTTTGGGAGAAAAATCCCATTAACCCAAAGGACGAGAAGAAAGAAAAATACTATTGCTTGGACATGTTCCCTTATCCCTCCGGTTCCGGACTGCACGTAGGACACTGGAGAGGTTATGTGATTTCCGATGCCTGGTCACGTTATCAGGTCATTAAGGGAAAATATGTGATTCATCCCATGGGCTGGGATGCCTTCGGATTACCCGCTGAAAACTATGCCATTAAGATGGGAATTCATCCTTCTATCACCACAAAGAAAAATGTGGAAAACATTACAACAGCTACAGCAGATTAATGCCATTTATGATTGGGACATGAAGTGAATACCACTGATCCCAACTTCTACAAGTGGACCCAGTGGATTTTTGTGAAAATGTTTGAGAAGGGACTGGCTTATGAACAGGAGTTCCCTATTAACTGGTGTCCAAGCTGTAAAACAGGACTTGCCAATGAGGAAGTAGTGGATGGTAAGTGTGAACGTTGCGGTACGGCAGTCACCAAGAAGAACTTAAGACAGTGGATGCTGAAGATTACCGAATATGCGTATCGCTTATTGGATGATTTGCAGGAATTGGATTGGCCTGAAAAGGTTAAGAAGATGCAGGCAGAGTGGATTGGTCGTTCCTACGGAGCGGAGGTGGACTTTGCCTTTAGAGGGAAGAGAAGATAAGATTACTGTTTTTCACCACAAGACCTGACACCTTTACGGAGCCACCTTCCTCTGTCCTTGCCCTGGAGCATCCTATGGTTCAGAGAAGATTTGTAACGGATGCTCAGAGAGAAAAGGTAGATGCCTATATTTTCCATGGCGGCCAATAAGTCCAATGTGGAAAAGAATGGCGGTGAATGACAAGGATAAAAACCGGAGAGTTTACCGGAGCCTATGCCATTAATCCTTTAAACGGGGAGAAGTGTGCTATTTGGATTGATCTGACTAGGTGATCTGCGGAACCGGAGCCATTATGTGTACCCTGCTCATGATGCCAGAGACTTTGCTTTTGCTAGAAGTTTGACCTTCCCATTGTTCAGGTTATTTCCAAGGACGGAAGGAAGAGGTATTGGAAGAGGCCTATACAGAAGCCTCCGGTATTATGATTAATTCCGGAGATTGGAATGAAGAGAATCCTCCGAATTAAAGGTGGAAGCGGCTAATGAGGTGGAGAAAAGAGGTTTCGGCCGGAAGACTGTAAGCTTTAAGTTAAGAGACTGGGTTTTCTCCAGACAAAGATACTGGGGAGAGCCGATTCCTATCGTACATTGTGAGAAATGCGGAAATGTAGCGGTACCGGTGGAAGAGCTTCCTTTAAAGTTGCCCGAGGTAGAAAAACTATGAGCCTACCGGAACGGGGAGAATCTCCCTTGGCCGGCATTACTGACTGGTAAACTGCACTTGTCCCAAGTGTGGAGGTCCGGCAAAGCGGGAGACTAATACAATGCCTCAGTGGGCAGGATCTTCCTGGTACTTCCTGCGTTATGTTGATAATCATGATGACAAGGCTTTGGTCAGCAGAGAGAAGGCTGATAAATATTTGCCGGTGGATATGTATATCGGAGGCGTGGAGCATGCAGTATTACACCTTCTGTATTCCCGTTTCTGGACAAAATTCCTCTATGATATCGGTGTGGTAGGGTTTAAGGAGCCCTTTGTAAAGCTCTTTAATCAGGGAATGATTTTAGGCCAAAACGGCATTAAGATGTCCAAGTCTATGGGAAATGTAGTTTCTCCTGATGATCTGGTTAGGGATTACGGCTGTGATGCTCTTAGACTTTATGAGCTTTTTGTAGGTCCTCCCGAATTGGATGCGGAATGGGATGACAGAGGAATTGATGGAGCTTTACCGTTTCCTGAATCGTTTCTATAATCTTGTGGAAGAATCCAAGGATAAGAATATCAGTCCTACAAAAGAAATGATTCGTGTACGGCATAACTTAATTCATGATATTCAGCTTCGTTTTGACAGCTTCAACTTAAATACTCGTTGTTTCCGGCTTTATGGAGTACAATAACAGCCTCTTGGATCTGGCGAAGAAAAGAAGGGGCGTAGATTTGAAACCCTTTCGCACCTTCTCCGTGCTTTTTGGCTCCATTTGCTCCCCATATTGCAGAGGAGTGTTATCATTTGGCAAAGGGAGAGGGCAGTGCATTTGCCGCCGGCTGGCCTGAGTACGATGATAAGCTATAGAGCGATGAAATTAAGCCTTTTGCAGGTAAACGGAAAAGTAAAGGCGGTACTGGAGGTTCCCTAAAGGATTTGAAAGCAAAGAAGAAATTCTTGCTAAGGCTAAGGAATGTTTAGGGATAAGTTGGGACGGCACTCTCGGTAAAAGAAGGTATATTCCCGGAAAAATCGTGAACTTTGTTGTAACAACAGAAGAATTTTTCTTACATTTTTGTAAAGCCCTATAGATTTTTAGATTCTTTTCTATACAAATGAAAAGATTATAGATGATAAAAAGGTGCTGTCCAGCACCTTTAGCCTTGAAGAATATCGCCTACGCGATAGCGGTATCTTGTTATTAACCGATGGTATAGGAGAATCCCTATCCTCATCCGGATTATCAAATTATAAACATACTAGGATGGAATATGATAGGCCAGCGAAAGAAGATTATCTCAGGGAATCAGTAGAGCAGGGCGGTACAGAAGCTGAAGTGCCCAGTACAGCTATAGCGATAAAGGGGCCGTAGTGGACGAAGTAATGGTAGAGCAGGTGGACGACGCCCCAAGAACAATGGCTATCTTCCTATTATTATAGCCGCATGCCCTCTATTCGGAAGTGCGGTCTGTAGTCTTTGCTTTTAGCCGGAATGCCGGCTTTTTCATGAAGCGGAGACCACTGTTGCTGAAACGGAGTATATAGACCCCAATGCCATTCATGAAGATTTGTATTTGGATTATACCTCTTAAACCGGGAGCGGAGCTTTTAAATCTAAAGCGAATGACCAAGAGCAGGTTATTGATTTCTTTGAAGAAATCTTATACCGGCATCTTGTGGATGCCAACCCGAATCTTGATTATTTTTCCATGCCGGAATTTCAAAGGCGGAAGACAATAAAAAGTGAAGACGGTATTGACGATCAAGGAACGGAAGAGGTGGTAAAGGTTAAGAATACTCTTTCCGATGTAACCATTCGACCCAATAAGAGTGACTATGAAATTCCGGATATCTTATCCGACAGCATTACGGATTTTGTAGACCAGATTTATACCAAATATCAGGAAGAGAAGGCTTCGGAAAGCAGTACGGAGGAAAGCTCCACAGAGAAGAAAAAGAAGAAGAAAAAAGGCGGAGAAACCACTGCGGAAAGTTCAACTGCTATTCAAGCGGATTATATTCTGCAACTTCCCGATTTTTAACGATAAAAATCAAAAGACTATGTGAATCAGCTTGCAATTGTTTGAAGATGGCTCCGAAAAACGGAGACATTACCAAGTCACAATAAATCCACCGGAGAATTTGAATTTGGCGGCAGTAAGGACGGTTATGCCATTAATGTGGATGCTACCGCACAGGATATTCTGAACGCCCTGAACAATAAAGAATTTTCCTCCGAGATTAGTACAGAGGGGGAGAAGGTACCCGCATCCACAGCATCTATTAAGGACCAGTATAAGATTATTGCAAGCTTTACCACCAAAACCACCTCTAATGAACTGAGAAACACCAATGTTCGTCTTGCGGCAGAGGCGGTAAACGGTACAGTTCTTCAACCGGGAGAGGAGTTCTCCTTTAACGGTGTAGTAGGGCAGAGAACTGCAGAAAAGGGCTATAAGGCGGCTGCGGCTTATAATCAGGGGGAAGTCGTAGAAGAGGTAGGAGGAGGAATCTGCCAGATTTCTTCCACTTTATACAATGCGGTGTTCCGCTCCGGATTAACCACGACCTATCGCCGATCCCACACCTTTGCCCCTAACTATGTAACCCCCGGTACGGATGCTACGGTATCTTGGCCGGGACCGGATTTTAAGTTTGTGAATGATTCCAAGCATGCCATCGGTATTCGTGCCTGGTATTCCAACCAAACCGCAACAGTACAGACCTACGGAATTCCTGTACTTCCCAGCGGCGTGAAGTGGGAATTGGAATCCGAGAAGATTAAAGACCTTCCTGTTCCGGCAGTGCAGGTCATTACTCCTCAGCAGGGTAAGGAAAGTAACGGTTCCGCCGGCTCCGAATGGCAGGCCTATAAGATTATTACTAAGGACGGCAAGACTGAGAAGGTAAAAGATCATTATGTCAGCTATAAGGGACATACTCCTAAGAAGTACAGTGCAAATGCTGTAGAAAGCAGTAGTGCAGCGGAAAGCACGGCAGCAAGCAGTGCGGCAAGCATGGAAAGTAAGGCTTCAGAGACCAAGGCACAGGAGAGCAAAACCCAGAGTACCACAAAGGCCTCTGAGAATCCTGTTGTTTCCAATGACGGACCTGTAGGGAATAACAGTGTTCCCACTACGGAAGCGGATGTTATTTCCGGCGGTCCCGGAACCTAAGGTTTACGACAGCTTTGAATTTTTTGACAATTGTCAAGGAATTCAAGGCTGCTTTTTTCTTTAAAAAGCGAAAAAATACTTGTGAAAAAAATAGCTATTGTACTAAATCAAAAACGGTAAGCGTTTTCCTTGATTTTAGCATGGGGATAGATTAGTATTCCCTGTATGATTTCCTAAAAGGGGAAAGTTAGAGTTTTGTTTATTTCAGTTTAGGAGGAAACTTATGGCAAGAAAAATAGAAGACCATGGACGGTAATCAGGCTGCTGCTCATGCGTCCTATGCGTTCTCAGAGGTCGCTGCGATTTTTCCCAATTACTCCTTCTTCCGTTATGCCTGAGCATATGGATGAGTGGGCAACAGAGGAAGACAGAATATTTTTAGGTGAGATTGTTCAGGTTACTGAAATGCAGTCCGAGGCAGGTGCTGGGTGCAGTGCATGGTGCTTTAGCTGCAGGTGCTTTAACCACTACCATTTACAGCATCTCAGGGTCTTTTATTGATGATTCCGGATATTTATAAGGTTGCCGGAGAGCAGCTTCCCGGTGTATTTGATGTTTCTGCAAGAGCTGTTGCCAGCCATGCCCTTTCCATCTTCGATGATCACTCCGACGTTATGGCTTGTCGTCAGACCGGTGCTGCTGTACTTTGTGAGTCTTCCGTTCAGGAAGTTATGGACTTAACTCCTGTAGCTCACCTTGCAGCATTAAAGGGACGTATTCCTTTCATCAACTTCTTTGACGGATTCCGTACTTCCCATGAGATTCAGAAGATTGAAGAGTGGGATTACGAAGACTTAAAGGATATGGTGGATTGGGAGTATGTAGATGCATTCCGTCAGAACGCATTAAACCCGAATCACCCTGTAGAGAGAGGTTCCGCTCAGAACCCTGATATTTTCTTCCAGGCAAGAGAGGCTTCCAACCCTTATTATGATGCACTTCCTGCTATCGTTCAGGAGTACATGGACAAGGTTAATAAGAAGATCGGAACCAATTATCAGCTCTTTAACTACTATGGAGCTCCGGATGCAGAGCACGTAATTATTGCTATGGGTTCTGTAAACGAGACCATTGAAGAGACCATCGATTATTTGGCTGAGAAGGAAGGCAGAAAGCTTGGACTTATCAAGGTTAGACTGTATCGTCCATTTGCTGTTGACGCTTTCTTAAAGGCTATTCCAAAGACAGTAAAGACTATTTCCGTATTGGACCGTACAAAGGAGCCCGGATCTATCGGTGAACCTTTATACTTAGACGTTGTAGCTGCTCTTTCCACCAGCGAGTTTAAGAATGTAACCGTTCTTTCCGGACGTTACGGCTTAGGTTCCAGGATACTACTCCTGCACGATCGTAGCTGTATACAACAATACCGATAAGAAGAGATTTACCATCGGTATCAACGATGATGTAACTCACCTTTCCTTACAGGAAGGACCATCCATCGTTACCACTCCAAAGGGAACTGTAAACTGTAAGTTCTGGGGACTGGGAGCAGACGGTACTGTTGGTGCGAATAAGAACTCCATCAAGATTATCGGAGATAACACAGATAAGTACGCACAGGCTTACTTTTGATTATGACTCCAGAAGTCCGGCGGTGTTACCATGTCTCACCTTCGTTTTGGGAGATCAGCCGATTAAGTCCACATACCTGATTAAGAGAGCTAACTGTAGCTTGTCACAATCCTTCCTACATGACCAAGTTCAACATGGTTCAGGAGCTTGTAGACGGCGGAACCTTCTTATTGAACTGTACTTGGTCCAAGGATGAGGTGGAGAATCACATCCCCGGACAGGTTAAGAAGTATGGCTGACCACAATATCAAGTTCTACATCATCAACGGTGTTAAGATTGGTATTGAGACAGGAATGGGACCAACCCGTATCAACACCATCCTTCAGTCCGCATTCTTTACTTTTAACCGAATCATCCCTAAGGAGCAGGCTAACAAGTTAATGAAGGATGCTGCTCAGAAGACCTACGGTCGTGTGGGTGAGGACGTTAAAGAAGAACTGGGCAGCTATCGATGCCGGTGCAAATGCCTTCGAAGAAGTAGAAGTAAAGAAGGAATGGAGCAACTGTGCCGATGAGGGACTTGAGTTCAAGACCAAGACTGCCGGAAGAAAGGATGTTTTGGATTTCGTAAACAATATCCAGAACTATGTTTCCGCACAGGAAGGAAACAATCTTCCCGTTTCCGCATTTGCTGATTATGTAGACGGTTCTACCCTGTAGGCGATCTGCCGCTTATGAGAAGCGCGGTATTGCCGTAAACGTTCCTGCATGGAACCCCGATAACTGTATCCAGTGTAACTTCTGTTCTTATGTATGTCCTCACGCAGCACTGCATTTGCATACACCGAGGATGAGGCGGCTAAGGCTCCGGAAGCAGATCAGCAGAAGGCTATGAACGGAATGCCTAACTACAAGTTCGGTATTAGGTGTTCCGTATTAGACTGTGTTGGTTGCGATCCTGGCAAACGTTTGTCCCTGGAATGAAGGGCGAGAAGGCTTTTGTAATGTCCCCATCGAGGATCAACCTGGATCGCCAGAAGCTACTTCGATTACGCTGTTGAGCTTCCTGAGAAGCAGGAGGTTATTGCGAAGTTTAAGGAGACTACAGTTAAGGATCTCAGTTTAGAAGCCACCTTCGAGTTCTCCGGCGCATGTCCCGGATGTGGAGAGACTCTTATGCGAAGTTAATTACCCAGCTCTTCGGAGAGAGAATGCACATCAGTAACGCAACCGGATGTTCTTCATCTGGGGTAACCTTCTCCATCCACTCCTTACACCGTAAATGCTAGGGACAGGGTCCTGCATGGATAACTTCTTTGAGGATAATGCGGAGTTTGATACGAATGCTTTTGGCACAGAATGCTATCCGTGACAGATTAAAGAACAGGTTGAGAAGCTTGTAGAAGAAATAAGGATGCCGCTCTTGTAGAGGCAGCTAAGGAATATTTGGATACCTTCTCTGTTGGTGCAACAAACGGAACTGCTACCGATAAGTTAGTAGCTGCTCTTTCCGGAAAGACTGATGCAGTAGCTGTTGATTTGTTAAAGCACAAGGATTTCCTTTCCAAGAAGAGCCAGTGATCTTCGGTGGAGACGGTTGGGCTTATGATATCGGATTTGGCGGACTTGACCATGTTCTTGCTTCCGGTAAGGACATCAACGTAATGGTATTCGATACCGAGGTTTACTCCAACACAGGTGGACAGTCCTCCAAGTCTACTCCTACCGGTGCAGTAGCACAGTTCGCTGCCGGCGGTAAGGAAACCAAGAAGAAGGATTTGGCAGGAATCGCTATGTCCTACGGCTATGTATATGTAGCACACATCGCTATGGGTGCTGATATGGCCCAGACCGTTAAGGCAATTTCCGAGGCTGAGGCTTATCCGGGACCATCCTTAATCATCGCTTATTCTCCATGTATCAACCATGGTATTAAGAAGGGAATGGCTAAGGCACAGACAGAAGAGAAGCTTGCTGTAGAGGCAGGATACTGGAACAACTTCATTTACAACCCACTTGGCAGGAGACAAGAAGTTTACCTTGAATTCCAAGGAGCCAAACTTCGAATCTTATCAGGAATTTTAAAGGGCGAAGTTCGTTACTTATCTCTTTCCTGAAGAATCCGGAGCGTGCAAAGGCTTTTGGGATCTGCAGAACGAGCAGGAAGTTAGAGAGCGTTATGAGAGTTGAAGAAGATGGTTGACCTGTACACAACTAATGTACAGACAGCGAGAAGCTATGCTTTTCAAGAAGAAGCTTGCATAAAATAAAATGTCGTTTAGCTTTATACGGCATAGAGGAAGTATAAAAAGAGGAGAGGCTTAGGCCTTTCCTCTTTTCTTATAGAAGAAAAAATGGTAAAATATCTCCATTTGTTGTAGGAATTTTTGGGAGGGGCAAATTGAGAAAAGTTATAGTAGCAGTGGTCGGAAGACCGAATGTGGGAAAGTCCACCCTTTTTAATACGATTGCCGGAAAGCAGATTTCCATTGTTCAGGATACTCCGGGAGTAACTAGAGACCGTATTTATGCGGAGGGAAACTGGTTGAATTATTATTTTACCATGGTGGATACCGGAGGTATCGAACCGATTTCCGATGATGTGTTATTAAAGCAGATGCGATCTCAAGCGGAATTGGCCATTGAAACTGCGGATGTGATTATTTTTGTTACCGATGTGAAGTCCGTGTAGTGGATGCGGGATTATGAGGTGCAGAGATGCTCGCCGTTCCAAAAAGCCTATTGTCCTTTTGGTAAACAAGGTGACAGCATCAAAAGTATGGTAATGATATTTATGAGTTCTACCAGCTGGGACTGGGAGAACCCTTCCCGGTATCCGCTGCACAACCACTTAGGGCTGGGAGACCTTTTGGATGAGGTGGTAAAGCATTTTCCAAAGGAAAGACTGGAAGAGGAAGAGGACGGTACTTTGAAAATTGCTCTTATCGGAAAGCCAAATGTGGGAAAAAGCTCTTTAACCAATAAGCTTTTTGGGAGAAAAACGTTATTGTATCGACATAGCCGGCACCACCAGAGATGCTATTGATACGGAAGTGACCTATAACGGTACACCTCTATATCTTTATTGATACCGCCGGTCTGAGAAGAAAGGGAAAGGTAACGGAAGATATTGAGCGATATTCCGTGATCCGAACCGTTGCTGCAGTGACAGGGCTGATATTTGTATAGTTTTGATTGATGCCGTAGAGGGAATTACCGATGGGGATACCCGCATTGCCGGTATTGCCCATGAATCCGGAAAAGGGTGTATATTGCTGTCAATAAGTGGGATTTGGTGGAGAAGAACGATAAAAACCATGCAGGAATTTACAAAGCAGCTGAAAGAGAAATTTGCTTACATGGACTATGCGGAGTATCTCTTTATTTCTGCGGAAACCGGGACAGAGAATTCATAAGATTTATGAATTGGTGAATATGATCTCACGACAATCAGGTAATGCGATTAAAACCGGTGTTTTAAATGAAATTCTGGCAAGAGCAACAGCCATGAAACAGCCCCTCCGATAAGGGAAAGAGATTGAAGCTATTCTATATTACCCAGGCTTCCGTTGCGCCTCCCACCTTTGTAATCTTTGTTAATGACAGGGAGCTGATGCATTTTTCCTATACCAGATATATTGAAAATCAAATTCGAGAAAATTTCGGCTTTAGAGGAACCCCTATTCGCTTTATTATCCGGGAAAGAGGAGAAGATTAATTGTCATGAGTATACTTCAACTTTAGTGTTTGCTTTTATCATTGGGTATATTTTCGAAATATACCCAATGGATATCTCTATGCGAAATCTCAGGGAGTAGATATTTATCATCAGGGCTCAGGCAATCCGGGAAGTACCAATGTTTTACGAACACTGGGGAAAAGAGCAGGTATCACGGTGCTTTTAATGGATATTGCGAAATGTATGGTTCCTATATTTCTGATGATTTTATTTTGGAAGCCGGCAAATGAAGATCAGAAAACCTTGATTTTAATGCTTACCGGTATAGGAGCCATTCTGGGACATAATTTCCCTATCCTACCCGGAGTAAAGGGAGGTAAAGGTGTGGCTTGCACCGGTGCTTTTGTTGATTGCTTTGGCTCCTTTATATACCCCTGGGACTTTTATGTTTTTTTATCCTGATTGTTTTAACAACGAAATATGTCAGCTTAGGCTCCGTTCTTTCCGTTTTTGTCTTCTTTTTATCCGTGCTTTTTATGGGAAAATCAGGAATTCTTTTTCCGTTTTCGAAAGCTATTTATCTGCCGATGTGCGGATTAAGTCTTTTTTTGGCCTTACTTTGTTTGTTTCAGCATAGGGAAAATATGAAACGCTTAATGAATGGTACGGAAAATAAATTTGGCAAGAATAAAAGAAAAGCGGGAAAAGAGTAACTTGTAAGATTAAGTTTTTCTTTGAATAAGGATTTCTCAATATAAAATTTCATTTTCATACAAAGGAGTCTTTATGAAGATTGCTATTCTGGGTATCGGAACCTGGGGTTCCGCCTTAGCCATAACGCTAAGAAAAAACAATCACAGCTTAAGCTTATGGACCTATTCTAAAGAGGAGGAAGCAGAACTGAAAAACCAGAGAACCGAAGAATCTTCCGGCACAAGCTTTTGCTGAAGATATCGAAATCACTTCTCTTGGAAAGGGCACTAAAGGATAAGGAAATGGTCATTTTTATGTGCCTTCTTTGTTTACCCGATCTGTAGGAGAGCAGGTAAAGGACTATATTCAGAAAGATCAGATTCTTCTAACGGTATCCAAGGGGATAGAAGAAAAGACCTTACTGACCATGTCCCAGATATTGGAAGAGATTTTTCCGGAAAATCCTGTGGCGGTTCTTTCGGGCCCTTCCCATGCGGAGGAAGTATCCCGTTTCCTGCCTACTACGATTGTTTATGCCGCTGGGAGAAGAAAAGCTGAGCGAAAAACCATACAAAAACTTTTCCAATCTGACAGCTTTCGTATATATCAATAAGGATGTTCTGGGGGAAATCGGTGCCGCATTAAAAGAATGTCATTGCATTAGCGGCCGGAATTGCAGATGGTTTAGGGCTACGGAGACAATACCAAGGCTGCACTGATTACCAGAGGTATAGCGGAGATTGCAAGGCTGGGACAGGCTATGGAGGGCATTTGGAGACCTTGCCGGGCTTTCCGGAATCGGCGATCTGATTGTAACCCTGTGCTTCCAAAGCATTCCAGAAATCGTAAGGCAGGCTTCTTGATTGGCGAAGGATTAAGCTATGAAGAAGCTATGAAGGAAGTGGGACAGGTGGTAGAGGTATACGCAGCCAAGGCTGCTCTGGCTTTAGGCGCAAAAGTATGGTGTAGACCTGCCCATAGTCCATGAAGTAAACAGGTATTATTTGAGGGAAAGAACCCGAAGCAGGCTGTAATGGATCTTATGCTTAGGGATAGTCAGGGGGAAAGTCCGGGAGTTAGCTTCCCATAGTATATTATTCATGATAGGTATTACTTTTAGTTATATCTATCTCTTTTTATGTTAAATTGTTATAAAAAGAATTGACAAGAAAAGAACTTCTCCCTATAATACGGAAAGTATTTTACTGATAGTGAAATAAGGGAGGATTAACATGAAAAAACAATTATCTATGGTTTTAGCCGCTTTAATGGCAGCATCTTTAGTAGCCTGCGGAGGCGCAAGCGGAGAGAAGAAAGCTACAGAAGCGAATCCAAGGCAAATGCTGAGAGCTCCGGATCCGAGAAGAGCGGATTAACTTGGAAAATCGGCGGACAGGGACCTTTAACCGGCGGCGCTGCAGTATATGGTAATGCCGTAGTAAACGGTGCTGAAATTGCTATTGATGAGATTAACGCTAATGGCGGAATCAACGGATACCAGATTGAATACAAGAAGGCTGACGATGAGCATGATCAGGAAAAGGCTATCAATGCATACAACAGCTTAAAGGACTGGGGAATGCAGTTCCTTTGTAGGACCGACTACCAGTGCTCCTGCTATCGCAGTAGGAACGGAAGCGGAAGGGGACAATATGTTTCGTTCTTCTCCCTCCGGATCCGCAGTGGAGGTTACTGCTCCTAAGAATGTATTCCGTGTATGCTTTCCCGATCCTGCACAGGGAACAAAATCTGCAGAGTATATCGGAAGTCATAATTTAGGCAAGAAGATTGGAATTATTTATGATTCTTCTGACGTATATTCTTCCGGAGTTCATGATTCCTTTGTTGCCGAAGCTCCTAAGCAGGGATTGGAAGTTGTTGCTGATGAGCAGTTTACCGCTGACTCCAACAAGGACTTCTCCACACAGCTGCAGAAGATGAAGGATTCCGGTGCTGAGCTGGTATTCTTACCCTTCTACTACAGTGAGGCTGCTTTAGTACTTACGCAGGCCAATACCATGGGCTTCAAGCCGACCTTCTTCGGATGTGACGGTATGGACGGTATCTTAAACGTGGAGAACTTTGATGTTTCTCTGGCAGAAGGCTTGATGCTTTTAACTCCCTTTTTGCTGCTGATGCAAAGGATGATTTAACCGTTAACTTTGTAAAGAACTACAAAGGAAAAAGTATAAGGAGACTCTGATTCAGTTCGCGGCGGATGCTTATGACGCAGTATATGCTATTAAGGCAGCTGTAGAGAAGGCCGGCTTAACTCTGATCAGAGTGTTTCCGATTTAGGTACTGCAATGGAGAAAGGCTATGACAGAGATTAGCTTGGATGGACTTACCGGAACCGGTATGAAGTGGAATGAGGCCGGAGACGTGGATAAGGAGCCCTAAGGCTGTCATTATCAAGGACGGAGCTTACGTATCTGCCGAATAATGATTGTCTTATGAAATGGAAGATTTACAGGCTTTGCCTGAATCTCTTTAGTTAAAGAAGTCGTTATACACCGAAGTCAAAGGCTTCGCCTGGGCCACCGGTAAGAATTATGGAAAGGGCAATGCTGAGGCTTGCCCTTTCTATTTACATCAAGAGAAAGTGAGAAAAGATGAGTTTTATTTCCTATCTTTTTAAAACGGAATCAGTTTGGGCTCGGTGTATGCCATCATTGCCCTAGGTTATACCATGGTTTACGGCATTGCAAAAATGCTGAATTTTGCCCATGGAGATATTTTGATGGTGGGAGGCTATGCCGCTTTTCTCGCTTTTAACCAGATGGGACTGGGTATCCCCCTGTCTATTCTTTTTAGTATGGCAATCTGTACCGCCCTTGGCGTTTTAGTGGAAAGGGTAGCTTATAAGCCCCTTCGTTCAGCTAATTCTTTGGCTGTACTGATTACCGCCATCGGTGTGTCTTATCTTTACAAAATCTTGCTTTATTGCTTTTCGGAGCAAATCCCAAAAGCTTCCAGTCTTTTGTAAAGCTTCCTGCTTTAAAGCTGGCAGGAGGACAGCTGGTGATTTCCGGAGAAACCATGGTCACCATTTTGGTGGGAATTTTAGTTGCCGTTGTTTTATTACTGTTCATCCATAAAACCAAGGGCAGGGACAGGCTATGCTTGCGGTATCCGAGGACAAGGGTGCAGCCACTTTGATGGGAGTAAATGTAAATGGTACCATTGCCCTTACCTTTGCCATTGGTTCCGCCTTGGCCAGTGTGGCAGGAATCCTTCTTTGCTCTGCCTACCCTACCCTTACGCCCACCACAGGCGCCATGCCCGGTATTAAGGCCTTTGTATGCTGTATTGGGGAGGGAATCGGTTCTATTCCCGGAGCATTTATCGGAGGAATTTTACTTGGCGTATCTGGAAAATCTGTCCAAAGGCCTATATTTCTTCCAAACTGTCGGATGCTATTGTTTTTTTCCGTATTGATTATTGTATTACTCATTAAACCAAGCGGAATTTTAGGAAAGAAGATTATGGAGAAGTGTAAGATGAAGAATGTACAAATGAAAAAAATCAAAGATATTTTTGAATTACGGAGTCATTCTTATCCTGTACTTTTGTTGTTCAGTTATTCCTAAAATCCGGTTCTGTCAGTTCCCTAATGAAGGGACTTTTGGTTCCCTCTGTATTTATTCTATTTTAGCCATAAGCCTCAAACCTTGTAGTAGGTATTTCCGGAGAATTGTCTCTGGGACATGCGGGCTTTTGTGCGTAGGAGCTTTCTTCTCCGCCAGCTGTTCCATGCTTTTTAAAGGGAAGCTCTCTCCTCCTATGCTGATTTTCTTTATCGCCCTCTGCATTGGCGCTATTTCTGCCGGATTCTTCGGCTTTTTAATCGGTATTCCGGTTTTAAGGCTGAAAGGAGACTATTTGGCCATCGTAACTTTGGCTTTCGGAGAAATTATCAAAAACATCATTAATGCTCTGTATTTTGGGGTGGATAAGAATGGTTGGCATTTTTCCTTAAAGGACGGTACCGCCGTTGCTTTGGGAGAAGGGGGAAAGTGGATCATTAAAGGTGCACAGGGAATTACCGGTACGCCGAAATACAGTAATTTTACTGTAGGCATTGTTCTTCTTTACTGTCTATGCTCTTTATTCAGCATTTTATTCATTCCAGAACGGGAAGAGCGGTAATGGCGATTCGTGATAATCGTATTGCGGCGGAAAGTATTGCATTACCCGCTTCAAAACTGAAGCTGCTTTGCTTTACGATCTCTGCTGCCATCGCGGGAATTGCCGGAGTACTGTATGCCCATAATTTAAGCTCTTTACAAGCTTTACCGAAAAAACTTCGGATACAATCAGTCCATTATGATTCTGGTATTCGTGGTTTTAGGCGGAATTGGCAATATGCGCGGTTCTATCTTTGACCGCTGTTGTTCTGACTCTGCTTCCTGAACTTCTTTCGTTCCCTAAACGACTACAGAATGTTGATTTATGCCGTTGTTTTGATTGTGATGATGCTATTTACTCCGCCCCCGGCTTTATCGCTTTTCGGGAGAATATTCTTCATCGTCTGTTCCGTAAGGAGGTGAATGCATGAGTCTTTTAGAAGTGAATGCCTTAGGCATTTCCTTTGGAGGTCTGAAGGCGGTAGATCAGTTCCATATCTCTATTGAGAAAAAAGAGTTGTACGGTTTAATCGGGACCTAACGGTGCCGGTAAAAACCACAGTATTTAACCCTGCTTACCGGAGTTTACCAGCCCAACACAGGAGAAATTCTTTTAAATGGGAAAAATATTGTAGGGAGCTCCTGTATTGAGATTAACAAAAAGGGAATTGCCAGAACCTTTCAGAATATCCGATTATTCGATAAGCTGACAGTATTGGACAATGTTAAGGCAGGATTTTTCCAGGAAAATTCCTATTCTTTTATCGAAGGGATTTTTAGACTCCCCAGTATTTTTCAAAAAGAAAAAGAAATGTCGGATAGAGCTCTGGATTTACTGTCTGTTTTTCATCTGGAAGAGCATGCTTTAGACTTGGCGGGAAACCTTCCCCTACGGAAAACAAAGAAAGCTGAAATTGCAAGAGCGCTGGCAACCAATCCTTCCCTTTACTTTTATTGGATGAGCCTGCGGCGGGAATGAATCCCAATGAGACGGAAGAATTGATGGACACCATAAGGCTGGTTCGCGATCGTTTTGATATGACCATTTTATTGATTGAACATGATATGAAGCTGGTATCCGGCATCTGTGATCGCCTTACCGTACTGAACTTCGGGCAAGTCCTTACAGAAGGGAAAGACTCAGGAAGTATTGCATGACGAGAAGGTTATCAAGGCTTATTTAGGAGAGTAATTATGGAACAAATTTTAGAGGTAAAGAATCTTCATGTACATTATGGGACGATTCATGCCATTAAAGGGCTTGGATTTCCATGTGAACAAAGGGAGAAATCGTAACCTTAATCGGGAGCCAACGGCGCCGGAAAAACCAGTACTCTGCAAACGATTACCGGCTTAATTCTCATTCCCAGGGAGAAATCATTTATAGAGGGGAAAATGTCAGTAAGCTTCCCGGATACAAGCTGGTTTCCAAGGGACTTGCCCATGTTCCGGAGGGGAAGAAGAGTTTTTGCCAGCCTTACGGTATACCAAAATCTGATGCTGGGTGCCTACACTAGAAAGGACTCAAAGGAAATTGAAGAAAGTCTGAATATGATTTATCATCATTTTCCCCGTCTTTTGGAAAGAAAAAATCAGGTAGCCGGAACCCTTTCCGGAGGAGAACAGCAGATGCTGGCCATGGGAAGAGCCCTGATGTCCAAGCCGGAAATGATTTTGCTGGATGAACCATCCATGGGCCTTTCTCCCATTTACGTAAATGAAATCTTTGATATTATTCAAAAGATTCATGATTCAGGGGTAACCGTACTCCTGGTAGAACAAAATGCCAACAAGGCTTTAATGATTGCAGACAGAGCTTATGTATTGGAAACCGGAAACATTCGATTAGAAGGAAAAGCCGGAGACTTACTTTCCGATCCTCAGGTAAGAGCGGCTTATTTATCGGAATAATTATGCCCAGAAAAACAGTTTATGGCTTATCTCAAGATCTTATTGCTTCTTTTCCTTTTTCTGAGTCTTGTCAGCTTTGGTCTACACAGGCATTGGAAAAATGCTCTAAAAAGCTATGAGGAGAACAGGAATAGCAGAGAAGAAGTTCAAGAGCCCTTTCCTGCTTCCCAGTGAAGAGGATGAGGAGGAGCCGGATTCCGACAGCTATCTTCGTTTTCAAAATGAATTTCAGCTATTGAATCAGATAGAAGAGGATGAAAAGCTGGCAGAAAAACCTCTCTCTGCGAAGACGATATGAAAAAATCGGAGAACTCTACGATAAAGAAATGCAGCGTCTGGTGAGCTATTACAGCAGAAATATCACCGGAAATGAGCGGGAAAACTTTTTTGCCGAGCAAAGTGTGTTTTTGAGTCAAAGAAGCATGGAGAGTAAAAAAGAGCTAAGCATGGAGAAAACCGGTGTAGAGGAAAATATTGACTATTTAAAAATATATTCAGCTGACAAAGGCTAGGTGTTCTGTTTTATTGGAGAAAATTTTGAAGATCAGGACGGCTAGTCCTTTTCATTAAAAAGGAGCAAATTATGATAATTAAAAATATTAATATATCTATCCTTGCTGTGATTTTTATCAGTATTTTAATTTTATTTTTAGCTTTTTTGTCTCTATGCTTGGCAAAAAAATATTCTACGGTGAAGGACAAAGCCTGGAAGAGTCGATGGAATGGCAAAGCGAACATTATGATACTTCCTTTTATAATGGTTTGCAAAAAGAAGAGTTTACTGTTAAAAGCTATGATTCTTATGTGCTCCATGGAGAAATTTTAAAGAACCCGAGCCCTTCTTCTAAATATGTTATTATCAGTCATGGTTATAAGGATACTCGATATGGAAGTTTAAAGTATGCCTCATCTATCTTTCCTTAGGCTATAATTGTATTATTTATGATTTACGAGGGCATGGAGCAAATGAAAGTACTTTTTGCAGCTACAGTGTGAGGGAAGGAAAGGATTTGGCGGAAATAGTACATTTTTTTCAGGAAAAACTGGGAAGGAATGCGGAGATTGGCTTGCATGGAGAATCTCTTGGAGCTGCCACAACAATTGCCTCATTGAAAGATGTACAAAATGTTTCCTTCGCTGTAGCTGACTGCGGTTTTTCCGATATCGAAAAATGTTTTGGAGGAAATCTATGATACAGTCACATCTCCAACAGCTATCGGCCCGGTGATGAACCAATATGCCAAGCTTCATTTCGGTATTCCTATTTCCGCCATGCGCCCCATCGACTCTTTGGCAAAAAATCAGGTGCCTATCCTTTTTATCCATGGAGAAGCTGACCAATACATTTTGCCGGCAAACAGTGAAAGAATGTATGAAGCTACCAAGGAAAGAGATTTGTTGTTGGTACCAAAGGCAGGTCAGTGGAATCGGTTTTTGTAAACAAAAGCCTCTATACAGAAAAAGCTGAAAGACTTTTTGTCCTCCCTTGCCTCCCAGCCCTAAGTACTGTATAATTTGAAGATTGTGTAGAGAAGGTATTGCAGGCCTCCTGCTTTTAGTGAGTCCTTACTACGATATATTAGAGTAAGGAATATGATTTCTATACTGCATAAAGGGAGATTGTAAGGAAGAAATATGGTGTTAACGAATTAAGAAAAATGTTTTTAGCCTATTTTCAGGAGAAGGAACATTTGGTAATGAAAAGCTTTTTCCTTGGTTCCCATAATGATAATAGCTTATTGTTAATCAACTCAGGAATGGCACCTTTAAAGCCTTATTTTACCGGTCAGGAAATTCCGCCTAAGAGAAGAGTGGCTACCTGTCAGAAGTGTATCCGTACGGGAGATATTGAGAATATCGGAAAGACTGCAAGACATGGTACTTTCTTTGAGATGTTGGGCAATTTTCTCCTTCGGAGATTACTTAAGTCCGAGGCATTACATTTTTGCCTGGGAATTTTTGACAGAGAGAGTAGGTCTTGAGAAGGACTCGTCTTTATCCCAGTATTTACTTGGAGGACGAAGAGGCTTTCAAGGTATGGAATGAGGAAATCGGCATTCTGCAGATCGCATCTATCGCTTTGGAAAGAAAGATAATTTCTGGGAGCACGGTGTTGGTACCCTGTGGTCCCTGTTCCGAGATTTACTACGACCGTGGAGAGAAGTACGGTACAGGTCCTGAGGATGTAATGGGAGGAGAGGGCGATCGTTTCTTAGAGGTATGGAACGTGGTATTCTCTCAGTTTAACAATGACGGCAAGGGAAATTACACCGACCTCATTCAGAAGAACATTGATACCGGAATGGGACTGAGCGTCTTGCGGTAGTTTGCCAGGATGTACCTTCTTTGTTTGATGTGGATACCAACCAGGCCATGATGACAGAGATTGAAAGTCTTTCCGAAAAATATTTGGAAGATAAAACAGCAGATGTTTCCTTCCGTATTATTGCAGACCATGTAAAGAGCTGTACCTTTATGGCTTCCGACGGTATTATGCCTTCCAATGAAGGAAGAGGCTATGTTTTCCGTAGACTTTTAAGAAGAGCGGCAAGACATGGACGTATTCTGGGAATTCCTGCAGGAAGTTTATCCAAGCTTTCGAAAAAGGCTATTGCCTTGTCCTCTGACGGATATCCCTGAGCTTCGAGAAGAAGGATATGATTCTTCGGGTTATTTCTGAGGAAGAGGATCGTTTCAACAAGACTATTGATAACGGTCTTGCCATTTTACAGGGCTTAAAGGAAGACTTGCAGAAAAAGGGAGAGAAAGCTTCTTTCCGGAGAAGATGCCTCCGTCTCTATGACACCTACGGTTTCCTCTGGATTTAACCAAGGAAATTCTGGAAGACAGCGGTATTACTGTAGATGAAGAGGCCTTTCCAGCAGGCTATGAAGGTGAAAGAGAAACCGCAAGGGCGGCAAGAAAAAAAGCACCAACTACATGGGAAGAGATGACGTTTATCAGAATCTGGATGCGTCTTTAAAGACTGAGTTTGTGGGATACGATACTCTGGAATGTGAAGGAAAGGTTACCGCATTGGTATACCTTGCGGACAATGGAGATGAGGATGAAATTCGTCCTTCCGTTGAGGCAGGAAATCGTGCCGCAGTAATCACCGACCGCAGTCCCTTCTATGGAACCATGGGTGGACAGCAGGGAGATCAGGGAAAGATTTGTTCCGGCACTCGTATTCACAGTGGAAGAGACTATTCACTTACAGGGAGGAAAACTGGCTCACCTGGGAACAGTAGAGCAGGGAGGTTTTTCCGTAGGAGATACCGTGACTTTAGTCGTAGATGCCAAGAAAGCGTGCCTCACCGCAAGAAACCACACCGCAACCCATCTTTACAAAAAGGCTCTGAAGGAAACTCTGGGAAGTCATGTAGAACAGGCGGGAGCTTACTATGATGACAAGCGTCTTCGTTTTGACTTTACCCATTTTACCGCCTTGACCAAAAGAAGAACTTGAGAAAGGTTGAGAATTTGTTAATGAAGAAATGCCAGAGGTGACGTGGTGCTTACACGGGAAATGCCCATTGAGGAAGCTAAAAAACTGGAGCTACCGCATTATTCGGAGAAAAGTACGGTGATACTGTAAGAGTGGTTTCCGTAGTGATTTTCTCTATTGAGCTTTGCGGTGGAACCCATGTAGAGAAATTCTCCTCCATCCAGGCCTTTAAGATTCTTTTCCGAGCAGGGTGTTGCTGCCGGAGTCAGAAGAATCGAGCCATCACTTCCAGAACCTCTTTGATTACTTCCACCATGAGGAGGAACTGTTAAAGAGTCTTAGCGGAAAAATTAAAGGCAGATCCGGAGCATTTATTGGCCAGGGTAGAGAGTCTGGAGAAGGAATTAAAGGAAAGCCGTTCCCAATGTGAACAGTTAAAGGCGAAGCTGGCAAATGCGGAAGTGGAAGATTTGGCAGTGGTAGAATACAAGGATTGTTCTCTCGATTGCCACCAATATTCCGGGTATGGACAGAAATGCCCTTCGAAATCTGGGAGACAGCTTAAAGGATAAGCATAAGAATGCCTTTATCCTCCTGGCCTCTGTAGAAGACGGAAAGCCGATTCTTATGGCTACAGCCGCTGACGGTGCAGTAAAGCTCGGTGCTCATGCCGGAAATCTGATTAAAGAGATTGCTCCTATCCTTGGAGGTGGGGGAGGCGGTAAGCCTCAGATGGCTCAGGCCGGCGGAAAGGATACCGCAAAGTTAGAGGAAGCTTTAAAGCAGTCTTTGGAGAGCATGAAGAAACAGCTTGGATAAGGAAAAAGCTATAGGTAAAAAATAGCTTTAGTTCTAAAAAAGTCATTGACGTATGAAATTTTGGTGTTATAATAAACTCTAGTTTGTGCCCGAAGGGAGGTTTGGGGTATCGTATGTCAAATGTCATCGTAAAAAGAAAACGAGTCTTTGGACAGTGCTTTACGCAGATTCAAAAGAAACTGTGCTAAGGCAGGAATCCAGCAAGAAATTCGTAAGAGAGAGCATTACGAGAAGCCATCAGTAAGACGTAAGAAGAAGTCTGAAGCGGCTAGAAAGCGTAAGTTCAACTAATTTATAGCTTAGATGTTAGCCCTGATTCAGCAATGAATTAGGGCTATTTTCTTTCAAAAAAGGAGTCCCATGGCGGAAAGAGAATTGCTATTAGATATTCCTCTGGAACATGAAATGAATATTCTGGGACAGATGGATCAAAATTTAAATAAAGATTCAAAAACAGTTTCAAGTCAGTATTATTGATCGAGACGGATTATTGAAAATCATAGGGGAAGAAGACGCTGCAAACAAAGCTAAGGAAGTGCTTCTTTCCCTTTTGAAGTTATCTCAAAAGGGTCACTGCCATTAATGAGCAAAATGTAAACTATGCTATTTCCTTAACGGTAAAGGAAGGAAAGGGAGATGCCCTCCTGCATTTGGATGAGGATTTGCTGGCAAGAACCGCTTTGGGAAAGCCTGTAAAGCCTAAGACTTTAGGGCAGAAGGCCTATGTGGATGCCATTCGGAAAAATATGATTACCTTTTGGCATCGGTCCTGCAGGAACCGGTAAAACTTATCTGGCTATGGCGATGGCGATTTCCGCTTTTCGAAAGGAAGAGGTTTCTCGAATTATTTTGACAAGACCGGCGATAGAGGCGGGAGAGAAGCTCGGATTTTTGCCGGGAGATTTACAATCCAAGGTGGATCCCCACCTTCGTCCCTTATATGATGCTCTGTACCAGATTATGGGACCGGAACAATATCTGGCCAATGCGGAGAAGGGACTTATTGAAGTTGCTCCCCTGGCCTATATGCGTGGTAGAACCTTGGACAATGCCTATATTATCCTGGATGAAGCCCAGAATACCACTCCTGCGCAGATGAAGATGTTCTTAACCAGAATCGGTTTTGGCTCCAAGGTGGTGGTTACCGGAGATTTAACCCAGAAGGATCTGGAAGAGGGAAAGAAATCCGGTTTGGAGGATGCCATCCATGTTTTGAAAAATGTGGAGGGAATCGCTTTTTCCACCCTTACCAGCGAAGACGTGGTTCGTCACCCTTAGTGCAAAGAATCGTTAATGCCTACGAAAAAGGACGAAGAAAGAAAAAAGAAGGATAAATATGCAAATAGACATTCAGTGGGAAGTGAAGGAACAAACAAGTCTGGATTACGAAAAAATCATTCAGGATATCGTGGAGGAAAGTCTTGATTATGTTTCCTGTCCCTATGATGTATCTCTCTCCGTAAGCTTTATTGAAGCGGAGGAGATGCGGGAGTTAAACTTAAGCCAAAGAGGAATTGATTATGCTACGGATGTTCTTTCTTTTCCTTTATTGTCTTTAGATCCTCCGGGAAGCTTTCCCTGAAAGCTCTGGAAGAGGAGTGGGGGAATTTCGATCCGGAAACCGGAGAGCTGATGTTGGGGATATTGTCCTCAAACTGGGACAAGGTAAAGGAACAGGCGGAGAGCTACGGCCATTCTTTAGAGAGAGAGCTTGCCTTTTTGATTGCTCACTCTCTTTTACACCTTTTCTCCTATGATCACATGGAGGAAGAGGAACGAAAAGAGATGGAACAGAAGCAGGAAGAGATATTAGAGAATAGAGGGTATTACCGATGAGAGAAGGCAGAAGACAAGTCTCCCCAAAAAGAAGGTCAAGTGGAAATAATTTTGTTCTGCAGGGATCTCTTCTTGCAGTTGCCGGAATTCTGGTTCGCCTTATCGGCATGGTTTACCGAATTCCACTTTCCGCAATTATTTCCGATGAGGGAAATGGTTATTATACCTCAGCTTTTTCTATTTATACCTTGCTCCTGATTTTATCCAGTTATTCCATGCCCACTGCCATTTCCAAGCTGATTTCTCAGAATCTGGCTGCGAAACGTTTTAAAAATACGGAAAGAGTTTTAAGGGTTTCTTTTATCTATGCTTCCATTATGGGAGCGGTCATGGCCTTTGTGCTATTCTTCGAGCGGATGCCATTGCCGGAGCCTTGAAAAAGCCCTTTGCCGCTTATGCCCTTAGAGCACTTGGGTCTCAAACCGTTTGGATTATGGCTCATCTCGACTTTTTATGCGAGGATACTTTTCAGGGCATGGGAAATATGATACCTACAGCTATTTCTCAAATTCTGGAACAGATTGCCAATGCCGTTTTTTCCGTTTTGATGGCATACCTCCTTTTCGCTAAGGGAAAAGAAGCCAATTTACTTTATAACAACACGGAGTATTCCTATGCATTCGGTGCTATGGGAGGCGCTATCGGAACCGGTGTGGGAGCCTTTATTGCCCTGCTGTTCTTTATGATGCTTTATTCCTATCAAAGGCCAAGGCTCAGAAAGAGAGCCAAGAAGGATAGCAGTATGGTGGAAAGCTATGAGCGTTCCGCCCTATTGTTGTTTTCAACCATGGTTCCCATCCTGATTTCCAGCACGGTATATAATATTTCCTCCGTTCTGGATGACTATTTTTATTCCAGCATTATGACTAAGCTTAAGATTCCTACCAAGCAGATTGTTATGGAGTGGGGAATCTTCGGAGAATATCATATTCTCTTTAATATTCCCGTAGCCTTGGCCAATGCCTTATCCTCCTCTTTGATTCCCAGCCTTACTGCGGCTGTTGCTTCCCATGATCGGAAAAAGACCCTTGGACAAATCCAGACCAGCATTCGCTTCAGCATGCTGATTGCCGTGCCCTGTACCGTGGGAATGTGTATTTTGGCGGAGCCTCTATGCAGAATGCTTTTTCCGGGAAAAAATGTAATGCTTTTGATTAATGTAACCAGAATCGATGCATTGGCAGTTTTGTTCTATTCCTTGTCTACCATCAGTAACGCCATTTTACAGGGATTGGGACATCTGAATCTGCCTCTTAAGCATTCCATTATTTCTCTGGTATTCCATTTGGCCAGTTTGTTACTTCTCTTATATGGAAGAACCGGCATCTACGGAGTGGTGGTTTCCAATATCCTTTTTGCCATCATGATGTGCATTTTAAATCAGGCTGCCATAAAACGTCATACCAGATGCGTAATAGACTGGGGAAAAACCGTAGGATATCCTATTTTAGCTTCTCTTATCATGGGAATTTTTGCCTTTGGATGCTATTTCTTGATTCATTTCTTCTTCCGGAGAAGCTGGGAAAGGGAAGAATCGGTTCCGCTCTGTCTTTGCTTCCGGCGATTTTTGTTGCGGTAGTTCTCTACTTTGGCAGTCTTTTGAAAATGAATGCCTTTTCCAAAGAAGACCTGGATGAAATGCCTATGGGAGGACGTTTAAAGAGATTTATAAAGGATTAAATCCGAAAATTATACATGCGCTTAAAATTGAAAAGATGAAATAGGATTAAAGGATGAAGAAAAGAGTAGGGGCAATATGAAGGATTGTATCATTGTGGGAGGCGGGGCAGCCGGTATGGTGGCTGCCATAGAAGTAAAAAGAGCCGGTGCAAAATCGGTTCTTTTAGTGGAAAAGCAAGCCTGCCTGGGAAAGAAGTTAAGCCAGACCGGAAACGGAAGAGCCAATTATACCAATCTTTCCATGAATGCCAATGCCTATAGAAGCAATCATCCGGAATATATTCCTCTTTTTAAAAGCAGTTTTGACAGTAAAGACTCCCTGGAATATTTTAAGGCTTTGGGAATCTATCCCAAGTTTAGGGGAGACTATGTTTACCCCTACTCGGATCAGGCTAAAAGCATGGTGCAATGCCTGGAAAACGCCCTCCATAATCTGGGGGTAGAAATCTGTCTACAGCATAGGGTGGAAGCAATTTCCCGGACTGAGAAGGAAGGATTTTTCATAAAAGGGAAAAAGCTTGTGCAAAAGGGAGGAGTCGAATCTTCTGCACAGAAGGATAAGGATTCGGATTCTGCTCTTGTTTTCGGAAACAAAGGAAAAAAGACAAAAAAGGAAAAGAATAAAAAAGAAAAAGTAGAATGGGAAGAGAAAGAATTTTCCCTAAAAGGACGTAAGCTTTTAATTGCTACCGGAGGCCTGGCTATGGAAGCCTTGGGAGCTTCCGGTGAGGGCTATGAGATTGCAAAGAGCTTAAGTCATACAGTCTCTAATCTCTTTCCCAGTTTGGTTCCCATCTATACCAAGGAAGACTATGTAAAGCTTTGGGCTGGTGTCAGAGTCGATGTGAGGGCCGGGCTTTATAAGGAGCAGGATTTAATTTTTCAGGATGAGGGAGAGCTGCAATGCACGGATTATGGTATTTCCGGCATTATTGTTTTTCAAATGAGCCGCTTAGTGCATAGGCTTTTGCAAGATAAGGCAAAGTTTTCTTTGGAACTGTCCTTTCTTCCGAAATTTGAAGAGGAGGAAGCCAAGAAGTATTTTCTGGAAAGAAAGCAGCTTTTGGAAATGGAAATGGGAGAGAGAGAAGACTTTTTACTAGGGACTATTTCCGGAAAAAGTTGAGTCAAGTGCTTTTACGAAAGGACAGCCTTTCCCTCTAAAAGCAAAAAGATTCAGGATATTTCGATCAAAAAATATTGGAATTATGTCGCTTTGCTCGCATTTTCCTTTTCATCCGGAAAGAATCGAGATTTTCAAAGAGCCCAATGTACGGCAGGAGGGGTGAATTTATCGGAAATTTTTATTCCGGATTTTCAAAGTAAAAAGAATCCGGATTTATACTTTGCCGGGGAGATACTGATGTGGGACGGCATTTGTGGAGGCTATAATCTTCATTTTGCCTTTTGATCGGGAATTTTGGCGGAAGAGCCATGGGAAGAAAAAAATGATTAAAATTGGACAGTTGAAATTAGCTGTAGAGAAGGAAGAGGATGCCCTTCTACCGGCCACTGCTAGGTGCCTGAAGCTGAAAATGGAGGAGATTTCTTCCTATCAGATTCTTCGCCGTTCTTTGGATGCCAGAAAAAAGCCCCAGCTCTTTTATGTTTATACTGTTTCTGTAGAGCTAAGGGGAGTTTCCGAGAAGAAGCTCCTGCCAAACTGAAAAATAAAGATATTCAAAGCTTTACTCCTGTTCTGTATCAGGAGCCTAAGTGTCCTGATAGGATTCAAGGAAAGGCTGTGGAGGATTTCTTTCAGTCAGAAGAGCATCGTCCCATCGTGGTGGGCTTTTGGACCGGCAGGAATCTTTGCAAGTCTACTTTCACAAAGCAGGCTGTCGCCCCATTGTTTATGAACGGGGAAAGGCCGTAGAAGAAAGAGCTAAGGATGTGGGAAGCCCTTTTGGGGAAAAAGGGATTTTAAACAAGGAATCCAATCCGCAATTTGGAGAAGGGGGAGCAGGTACCTTTTCAGACGGAAAGCTCAATACCTTGGTAAAGGATCAAAACGGTCGTTCCTGTTTTGTCCTTTCAGGAATTTATCCGGCATGGTGCCAAGGAAGAAATCTCTATGATGCCAAGCCCTCATGTGGGAACGGATGCCTCTGATTTCCATTGTTTCTCATCCGAAAAGGAAATCGAAAGCCTTGGAGGAGAAATCCATTTTGGACAACAGTATCATTTTCAAAAAGGAGGAGAAGAATCCTTATCATTGCTATAGGCCATAGTGCAAGGGATAGCTTTTCGGGAGCTTTACGCTCTTTCTTATCCTCTTTGGCAAAGGATTTTTGCCATGGGCTTTTAGAGTACAGCACAGCCAAAAAATATCGATACAGCTTTTATACGGCGAGATTTCCGAGGAATTAAGAGAAAAGCTGGGAGCCTCCGCCTATAAAATCAGTCATCAGGCAAAGCATCGTTCTTTTTACAGCTTTTTGTAGTGTCCGGGAGGATATGTGGTAAACCTTCTTCGGAGGAGGGGAGACTTTGTGAACGGCATGAGCTATAGCAAAAGAGACAGCGGCTATGCCAACTCCGCCATCATTTTCACGATAAAAAGAGGAGTATGGTGAGAAAATAATCCCTTGCCGGAATTGCTTTACAGGAATACTGGGAAGAAAAAGCCTTTCACCTGGGAGAGGGAAGAGTGTCTTATAGCAGATACGACAAAATTAAAAATGTCGCAAATGAAAACCGAAGATTTAGAGCTCATGCTGAAGGGACAGAGCAAGGAATGCGATCTAAACCCTCTTTTCCTGTTTGAAAACTATCCAAAGCTTGGCAATATAAAAGAGGATTTTATCGAATCTATGGAAGCCTTTGAAGGAAAGATGAAGGGATTTGCCAAGGGAAATACCCTGGTTTATGGTGTGAAAGCAGAACATCTTCCTCTTAGAATTTTAAGGGATGAAGAGTTCCGCTGTATGGAGAAGGAGATTTACCCTTGTGGAGAGGGAGCCGGCTATGCAGGAGGTATAATGAGTGCCGCCATGGACGGCTTGAAGGTGGCAGAGGCCTATATCCGTTCCCTAGGGAAATAATATAGCTCGGCCATATTAGATTTTTACACAGAAATAAATAGAGCTATCTAAGTATGCTACAGAAAAAATAGAAATGTGAGGAAATTGGGGAAACAAGTTATTTACGGAAATATTGGAAAACGCACCGGCTAATGAGCCTGAGCGCCAGTTTTACTTTATAGAACAAATCAAAGCTCTGCTGGATGTGAAAAAGAGCGAGGGCTATGAGGCCAAGGCTATGGTGACGGTAATCGGCTGTCAGATGTCTGCCAAGGACGGAGAAAAGCTTCAGGGCATTTTACAGGAGGCAGGTTATAGCATTACGGAAAATGAAGAGGAGGCGGATGTAATTCTCTTTACCACCTGTACCGTCCGGGAGAATGCCAACCAAAAGCTTTATGGACGTATCGGACAGCTTAAGCATCTCTATCAAAGAAATAAGGACTTAATTATCGGAATCACCGGTCGTATGATGCAGGAAAAGGATGAGGTGGAGACCATTCAGAGGAAATATCCCTATGTGCATCTGATTTTCGGTACCCACAATATTTATAAGCTGGCAGAGTATCTTTTGGAAACCATGCTTTCCAAAGAAAAGAAGGTAGAGCTTTTGGAGGATAGTGCGGAAATCGTGGAAAATCTTCCTTCCAAGAGAAAGTATGCCTTTAGAGCTTCTGTAAATATCAGCTTCGGCTGCATAATTTCTGTACCTACTGTATCGTGCCTTATGTAAGAGGAAGAGAAAAGTCCAGAGATTCCTGGGAGATTTTGAAGGAATGTGAAGCTTTAATTGCCGACGGCGTGAAAGAAATCATGCTTCTCGGGCAAAATGTGAATTCCTACGGCTTGGACAAGAAGGAGGAATGTTCCTTTCCGGAGCTTTTGGCAAAAATTGCAAAGGTTCCCGGCCTTAAAGCGGCTCCGTTTTATGACCCTGAACCCCAAGGATTTTTTTCCGACGAGCTTTTACAGGTGATGAAGGAAAATGAGAACATTTGCAATCATATTCATCTGCCCCTTCAATCCGGCTCCACTGCCATTTTAAAGAGGATGAACCGGCATTACAGTAAGGAATCCTATATGGATTTGGTGAAAAAGATAAGAGAGGTTTTACCGGATGTGAGTTTGACGACAGACATTATTGTAGGTTTCCCCGGGGAGACGGAAGAGGATTTTCAGGATACCATGGAGGTGGTAGCCTACTCCAAGTTTGATTCCGCCTTTACCTTCCAGTATTCCAAGCGTACGGGAACTCCGGCTGCTAAGTGGGAGGCAGTTCCTGAGGATGTGGTTAAGGAGCGTTTCCAGCGCTTGTTAGAACATATTCGTCTTCATTCCGAAGAAAGAGAAGGAAGAGACCTGGGCAAGGTGATGGAGGTTTTGGTAGAAGAGAAGGACAAAGAATCCGAGAATATGCTCACCGGACGACTAAGCAACAATGTACTGGTGCATTTTGAAGGCGGAGAGCGCTTAATCGGAGAAATTGTTCCCGTGCGTTTGGATAAATCAATGGGCTTTTATTACTATGGGAGTGTTCTTTAATGGATGAAGCAAAATTATCCCCTATGATGCGGCAATATTTGGAGAGCAAGAAGGAGGTACCTGATGCCCTCCTCTTTTACCGCATTGGGGATTTTTATGAAATGTTCTTTGAGGATGCCATCAAAGCTTCCAAGGCTTTGGATTTGGTGCTTACAGGAAAGGACTGCGGTTTGGAGGAACGGGCTCCCATGTGCGGAATTCCTACCATGCGGCAGATTCCTATGTCAGCAAATTGGTTTCCCAGGGCTTTAAGGTGGCCATCGAGAACAGGTAGAAGATCCAAAGCTAGCCAAGGGACTGGTAAAGAGGGAGATTATTCGGGTAATTACGCCCGGAACCCAGACCGAGGAAACGGCTTTGGAGGAAGGGAAAAATAACTATCTTTCCGCCATTTATCCGGGAAACAGCGGCATTGGCATAGCCACCGTGGATATCAGTACTGGAGAGCTTTACAGTTTAAGTGTTTCCGATAGCAAGGAGCTTTTGGATGAAATCTCCCTGTTTTTCCCCAAAGGAAATTCTCTGTCCCATAGGCTTTTTAGAGGATAAGGAATTAAGCTCCGCCTTGGACAGTCGTTTTAACTTAAGCGTTACGGAAAAGGAGAAGGAATACTTTGGAAAGGAAGAGGCGGACAAAAATTCTTCCGCCCATTTTTTTCTCCTCCATTCCCGGCTTAGGCTTGGAGCATGCTCCCTTGGAAAGAAGGGCCTTAGGAGCTTGCCTACGCTATCTTTATGATACCCAGAAGAATATTTTATCCCATATTCGGCATATAGAGCGTTTTCATCGGGAAGACTATATGCTTTTGGACCTTTCCACCCAGAGAAACCTGGAGCTTTGGGAAACTCTTAGAGACAAGAAAAAGCGAGGAAGCCTGCTTTGGGTACTGGACAAAACCCATACCGCCATGGGAAGTCGTATGCTTCGCCATTTTCTGGAACGCCCTCTTCGGGAAAGAAAGAAAATGGAGGAGCGTTTGGATTGTATCGAAGAGCTTTGTCAGCGTTATATTGACGGAGAAGAGCTTAGAGAATATCTGGATTCCATCTACGATATGGAAAGACTGATCGGAAAAATCAGCATTTCCTCCGCCAATGCCAGAGATATGCTGGCTTTTAAAATCCTCCTTACACTCCTGCCGGTGATTAAGAGGACTTAAGCTCCTTTTCCGGAAAGCTTTTACAGGGCTTAGGACAGGAAATGGATGCACTGGAGGAGCTTTATACAAAGATTGATGAATGCATTGAAGAGGATCCCCCTTAGCATTAAGGAGGGAGGAATCATTAAGTCTTCCTTCCATGAGGAGGTGCGACTTTTCCGAGGCGGGAGAGCATGGGAAGGAATGGCTGAATCAGCTGGAAGAGCGGGAAAGAGAAAAAAGCGGAATTAAAAACCTGAAAATCAAATATAACCGTATTTTCGGCTACTGTTTTGAAATCTCCAAGTCCCATCAGGGGAAATTCCCTGATTACTTTATCAGAAGACAGACTTGCTCAGGCAGAACGATACACTACCGTAGAATTACAGGATTTACAGAATAAAATCTTGGGGGCGGCGGAAAACTTACAGCAGCTGGAATACAGTCTCTTTGTAAATCTGCGGGAAGATCTTTCCCATGAACTTGGAAGAATGCAAAAAACCGCCAAGGAAATTGCTTTTTTGGATGCCTGCCTTTCTTTGGCCAAGGTGGCTATGCAGGAGCAGTATGTTCGTCCAAAAATCAATGAAGAAGGTAATTTAACAATCGTGGACGGTCGTCATCCGGTGGTGGAAAAAGCTTTTACAGAATCAAAGCTTTGTCCCCAATGATGCAAGGCTTGGTAAAGAGGAGAAGATTGCCATTATCACCGGTCCCAATATGGCAGGAAAATCCACTTATATGCGACAAGTTGCCTTAATCGTGCTGATGGCTTCCATCGGCTCCTTTGTGCCGGCAAAGCAGGCGGATATTCCTATCTGCGACAGAATCTTTACCAGGTAGGGGCTTCGATGATTTGGCCTCCGGTCAATCTACCTTTATGGTGGAAATGAGTGAAGTTTCCAATATTTTACGAAATGCTACGGAAAATTCTCTTTTGATTTTTGGATGAAATCGAAGAGGTACCTCCACCTTTGACGGCCTTCCATAGCCTGGGCTGGTGGAATATCTTGCCAGGGAAATCAAAGCAAAAACCCTTTTTTGCCACCCACTATCATGAGTTAAGGTATGGAGGGAAAGCTGGAAAGTGAAGAACTACTGTATAGCGGTATCCAAGGAACAGGGAGAAATTCAGTTCCTTCTGTAAGATTATGCCCGGAGGGGCAGACGAAAGTTATGGTATTGATGTGGCTGGCTTGCAGGTGTTCCTGCCCTGTACTTGATAGAGCCAGAGAAATTCCGCTTTTTGAATGAAAAGTGATCTTAGCCTTCAGCATTTGGACTTTTCGAAGAGGCCTTGGAAGAAAAACTGAAGAGGTTTTTCCGGAAAAATTGCTTTAAAAGGACGGAGAAAGAGAAGAAAAATTCTGCCTCAGAGTTAAGAAGGAAGAAAAAGAGGTTTTAGACTGTATTCGCAATGATTCCTTTGAAAGTGTGAGTCCCTTTGAAGCCATAAATCTGTTGTTTAGTTTAAAGGAGAAACTTCGTTGAAAAATTCAATTTATTAAGCCAAGAGTGCATCAATCAAAATTGCTGCAGGAGAGGTGGTGGAGCGTCCCAGCAGTATCGTAAAAGGAGCTGGTGGAAAATGCCTTGGATGCTAAAGCCACGGCTATTTCCATAGAGATCAAGGGAGGCGGCATCAGCTTTCTTCGCGTAAGCGATAACGGAGAGGGAATCTTTTCCGAGGATTTGGAGAGGGCCTTTCATGCCCCATGCCACCAGCAAAAATCCAAAAATCCCAAAAGACCTGGAAGAGATTTTAAGCTTCGGCTTCGTGGGAGGCCTTTGGCTCTATTGCCTCGTGGCTAAGGTGGAATGTATCAGCAAAAGGCAGGAGGATTTTCTTGCCCACAGAATCCTTGTGGAGGGAGGAAGCTTTTCTCCTGTAGAAGAAGTAGGGGGAATGGACGGCACCAGCATTTTGGTGCGGGATCTTTTCTACAATGTACCTGCCAGAAAGAAGTTTTTATTAAGTGAAAGCACGGAAGCCAGTAGGGTAGAGGAAATGGTGGAAAAGCTGGCTCTAGCCAATCCGGGTATTTCCTTTTCATTTTGTAAAGGATGGAAAAAGCCGCTTCCAAACCGTTGGGGTCGGAAAGCTTTCTGATGTGGTTTTCGGCATTTACGGAAAGGCCTTTGCCAAAGACAGTCTGGAAATAAAGGAATCCTATTATCCTTCCAGCCTAACAGGATTGGCTACCCTGCATATTGAGGGGCTTTTGGGCAAGCCCAGCCTTACCCGTTCTAACAGGCAATATGAAATATTCTTCGTGAATGGTCGTTTTGTTCGGGATTCTTTACTAAGTAGAGCCCTGGAGGACGCCTATAAGCCCTTTTTGATGCAGCATAAGTTTCCCTTTGCCATTGTCTTTTTACACCTAAGCCCGAGTCTTGTGGATGGAATGTGCATCCGCAAAAAGCTGGAGTGCGTTTTCAAAACAGGGAAAAAATATATCAGGCACTCTTTGATTGCGTAAGCAAGACTTTATCCAAAGCAGACTTGATTGACCATAGTCCCCTTTCCCTTTTCCAAAAGGAGAAGGAGGAGAAGAGTACGGCATTTCTTTCCTCTTCCAGTCAGCTTTGGGAGAAAAAAGCGGATAAGAATGATATTTCCGAAGAAGCAGTTAGAAGTGATCAAAACGATAAGCAAAGTGCCGAACAGATTTCTGCAATAAAAGAGCAAGAGAAGAAAAAAGCTGAAGCTGTAAATCAAGGGTATCCTATAGAAGCGGCTTCAGAAAAAGCTTCAGAAAAGGCTTCAGAGAAGGCTCCGTTTAGAATAGAAGTTCCGGAGCTGAATCAGCAGAAAGCAGCAACAAGGGAAGAGAATCTTATTTATGAAGAGTTTGACTTAACAAAGGGGATTCGTTTAGAAGAAGAAAAGGCTTCTGCAAAGGAAGAGAATACTATCCCAAAGGAAGAGAATACTGTCCCAAAGGAAGAGCAGCTTTCCACCGAATCGGAAAATCTCCCATCAGCAGAACAGGAAAGTCTATTTTCTCCTTCCTTTTTCTCCGAAGAGGGAGAAAAGGAATTCCGCCTGATTGGGCAGGTTTTTCAGACTTACTGGTTGATAGAATTTCAAAAAGGAACTTTTTATTATGCATCAGCATGCTGCCCATGAGAAGGTGAACTTTGAAAGAATGCGAAAGAATTACCTGGAAAAGCCGGGAATCAGTCAGGGAATTCTTCCCAAAACCATGGTCTTTAATGCGAAAGAGGAAGAGCTCTATGAAAAGAACCAAGGACTATTTTACCCATCTCGGCTATAGAATCCGAAAGGAAGAAGATAAGCGATACCTTTTAGAAGGAATCCCTACGGACTTTCCTTCTTTGGATGCGGAAATGCTTTTCCATGAAATTCTGGATGCTCTTGCAGAAGAAGGGAATCTTTCCGAAGCGGAAAGCGTCTATAATAAAATTGCTTCCATGGCCTGCAAGGCCTCTGTAAAGGGCAATCAGCTCCTTAGCTTTCAGGAGGCTGAGGCTTTGGTACAGAAGCTTTTTACCTGGAAAATCCCTATGCCTGTCCCCATGGACGCCCCACCATTGTGGCCTTTAAAAAGCAGGATTTGGAAAAAATGTTTAAGAGGATTGTATAAATGAATCTTTGGGAAGAACATAAACCCTTATTGATTTTGGCAGGCCCTACTGCGGTAGGAAAAACCGCTACCTCCATCGCCTTAGCTAAGGCTTTGGACGGAGAATGTATTTCCGCTGACTCTGTTCAGGTTTACAAAGGACTGGATATCGGTTCCGGTAAAGTGAAAGAAGAAGAAAAGGAGGGAATTCCCCACCATCTTCTGGACATTCTTAGTCCTTCAGAGAATTATGATGCCAGTCTTTTTCAAAAGATGGCAAGAGAAAGAATTGCCGAGCTTTACAGTAGAGAAAAACTTCCCATTTTGGTAGGGGGAACCGGATTCTATATTCAAGCCATGCTCTATGATATAGACTTTCAGGAGGAGAATCAGGAAGAAAAGGATAGAATCCGAAGGGAGCTTACGGAGAGACTGGAAAAAGAAGGAACAATTCCCCTTCACCAGGAGCTGTCCCGAGTGGATCCGGAAGCGGCTGAAGCTATCCATGAAAATAATAAGCAAAGAATCATCCGAGCTTTGGAATACTATTATCTGCATAAGAAACCCATTTCCAGACATAATCAGGAAGAGCAAAAAAAAGACTCCCTTTATGATGCGTTATTTATAGTACTGTGTAGAGAACGGGAGAAATTGTATCAGGGCATCCATGACCGTGTACTGCAAATGAAGGAAGAGGGCTTTTTTCAAGAGGTTAAGGCTCTTTATGAGCAGGGCTATCGGGAAAATATGCCGGGCTGTAATGCTATAGGATACAAAGAAGTGTTTGCTTATTTGGAGGGACGTTACACGGAAGAAGAGTGTATCGAAAAAATTCAACAACATTCCAGAAACTATGCCAAAAGGCAGATGACCTGGTTTAGAAGAGAAAAAAATACCATCTTCCTTTCTGATGAGGATTTTGCAGGGGGTAAGGAGGAAAGAATAGAATGGATTATCAAAGAATCTATGAAGAAATGGGCATTTCTCCGGAAGTAATTGCCTATAGTGAAAAATATTAAAAATCTGGAGAGCCGTTTCAAAGAAATTGATGAAATTGCGGAAATTAACCAGTTAAAGGTTTTACAGGCTCTGCAAAAGGCAAAGGTTTCAGAGGCCCATTTGCTGGGCAGTACCGGCTACGGCTATAACGATATCGGAAGAGATGCCCTGGAAGAGGTTTATGCCAATTATTTTCATACGGAGGATGCCTTGGTCCGTTCTCAGATTGTCTGCGGAACCCATGCCTTGGCCATTGCCCTGCAGGGAAATCTTCGTCCCGGAGATGAGATATTGTCCCCGGTTGGTAAGCCCTACGACACCTTGGACGAGGTCATCGGAATCAGAGACTCCCTTGGCTCTTTGAAGGAATTTGGGGTGAGCTACAAAGAGGTAGCTTTACTTCCGGATGGCTCCTTTGATTATGAAGGTATTAAAAACGCGATTTCCGAAAAAACCAGATTGGTGGAAATTCAGCGTTCCAAGGGCTATAGTGACAGAAAAAGCCTCAGTCCTAAGGAAATCGGAGAACTGATTAGCTTTATCAAAGGCTATAAGAAAGACTTGATATGCATGGTAGATAACTGCTATGGTGAATTTGTCTGTCCTGAAGAGCCCAGTGACTACGGAGCCGATATGGTGGTGGGATCCCTCATTAAAAACCCCGGCGGAGGACTGGCTCCCATCGGAGGCTATATTGCCGGCACCAAAGAATGTATTGAAAGAGCAGCGGTTAGACTGACTGCTCCCGGCTTAGGAAAGGAGCTTGGGCCTTCCCTGCACTGTAACAAGGATTTTTCTCAAGGCTTTTTCCTGGCACCGACGGTTACCGCTTCAGCAGAAAAAAGTGCGATCTTTGCGGCAAGCCTTTTTGAATCTCTGGGCTATCCCTGTCACCCTACAGCGGACAGTCCAAGAAACGATATTATTCAGGAAATCCGTATGGGCAATGGGAGAAGCTTTGCTGGCTTTTTGTAGAGGAATTCAGGAAGCTTCTCCGGTGGACTCCTTTGTTCGTCCGGAACCCTGGGATATGCCGGGCTATGAGGATCCCGTGGTAATGGCTGCAGGGGCATTTATTTCCGGATCCAGTATTGAGTTATCCGCAGATGCTCCCCTAAGAGAGCCTTATTCCGTATATTTTCAGGGCGGCCTGACCTTTGCCCACGGAAAATTCGGGGTAATCAAGGCCTTGGATAATATTTTCAAGGCAGGACTTGTAAAACTTCCTAAAAAATAGTTCCGTAATGAGTATATTGTTTTGTTCTTAAATATCTAAGAAGCATCCCTTTAGGACACGACTTTTTGCTCAAGGCAAACTCAATCTGCTTTTTGAAAAGAATTAAAAATAGCCAAAAGCTTAAGAAAAGTTTTTGCTCCGATAAGGGAAAAGCGTGCTAAAAATAGAATCTCTGTAGACTCCCTCCGGATAGGAGGAAAAATATGCATTTAACACTGAAGGAATCCGGGCAGGAATTGCCCAGAGAAAAGGCTCTTCGCTTAGGCGTTTCCGCTTTAAGAGACGAGGAGCTTCTCGCTGTGATACTACGCACAGGTACGAAGGAAGAAAGTGTTTTGGCTCTTGCCGACAAGGTACTTCATCTGAGTCCTGTTTATGACGGTTTGGTGGGACTTATGCAGTATAGTCTGGAGGATTTACAAGCTATTAAAGGAGTAGGGGAAACCAAGGCCATAGAGCTGCAGAGTCGTAGGAGAGCTGGCCAAGAGAATTTGGAACCGAAAAATCCGGGAGGAAGTACAATCCTTTCGATCTCCCGGTTCAGTGCTTCAATATTTTAAAGAGGAATTACGGCATCTTTCCTATGAGGAGGTTCATGTTCTGTTTTTGGACACAAAAGCTCAACTGCTAAAGGATTTTCTTTTGTCCAAAGGTAGCTCTAATGCATCCATTCTTTCCGGAAGGGAAATTTTTATGGAGGCCCTTAGGGCTGCTTCCGTTTGTTTTATTTTGGTGCATAATCACCCCTCCGGGGACCCCCATCCCTCCAGAGAGGATGAACGGGCTACAGGAAGAAATCTACAAAGCAGGAGAGTACCTGGGGATACACTTAATGGATCACATTATTATCGGAGATAATCAATATTACAGTTTTAAGGAACAGGGGAAAATATAGTGGAGCAGAAGAAAAATCAATATATTTTTATACTCTTAACGGTCTTATGCATTATGATGATTGTTCTGTCGTCTGTTAAAGACGGCTTTATGAATCCTCTTCGGAATGCAGTGGGAACCGTTTTGGTTCCTATACAGTCCGGTGTGAATTATGTAGGCTATAAGCTCTATTCCCGCTGGGAAAAGCATAAAACCCTTTTGGAAGCGGAAGCGGAGAATGAAAAGCTTAATGCCAAAATCGATCTTCTGACAGAGGAAAACAATATCTTAAAGCAGAATGAAGAAGAATTAAAACGTCTACGGGATTTATATTCCCTGGATCAGCAATATTTACAGTACGATAAGGTAGCCGCCAGAGTCATTGCCAAGGACTCGGAAAACTGGTTCCAGGTCTTCCGTATAGATAAGGGCTCCAAGGACGGCATTATGGTAGATCAAAATGTTATGGCCAAGGGCGGTCTGGTAGGAATTGTTACGGATGTGGGACTGAATTATGCCACTGTACGTTCCATCATAGATGATGAGTCCAGAGTTTCCTGCATGGGAATTCAGTCCAGTGACACCTGTATCGTAGCTGGAGATTTACAGCTTTTTGAAGAGGGAAGACTCAGAATTACCAATATGAAGAAAAGAAGCGGTAATTCAGGATGGAGATCATATTGTCACCTCCAATATTTCCTCTAAATTTCTTCCCGGTATTTTGGTAGGCTATGCCATCGGTATAGAAGAAGATGAGAAGCGTTTAATGAAAAACGGCTATCTGATTCCTGCCGCAGATTTTACGGATTTAAGGGAAGTCTTGGTGCTTAAAGAGCGAAAAGACGATCGTTTTCAAAAGGAGAGTAAGGACCTTGCAGAATAAGAAAGTAGGAAAGGCAAGCGCAAAAAGAATCATGGCAATGTTTTACTTTTGCCCTTTTGATTCTGGCATTTTTATTGCAAAACCAGTGTATTTCCCTGCTTCCCTTTTTGTCCGCAAGCCCTAACCTGCTTTTGATTCTTTGCTTTTCCTTCGGCTTTTATTATGGCTCTTTACCGGGAATGTTTTATGGACTTTGTGCCGGACTTTTAATGGATTTGTTTTATTCCGGTCCCTTCGGCTTCTATTCCCTGATTTTTGTTTTAATCGGCTATGGTAATGGATATTTTCATCATTATTATTACGAAGAGTACATTACCCTGCCACTGTTTCTTTGTGTAGTCAGCGGTCTTATTTATCATCTGTATATTTATATTTTTCCGTTTTTGCCGTTCGGGGAAAGGGGAACATTCCTTATTATGCCCTGCATATTGTTCTTCCCTCTATTGTATTTTCCTTTTTACTTACCGTAGTTTTATATCGTTTTTTCTTTAGTGCCAGCAAGAAATTGGAGGAAAAAGTCTTATGATGAAAGAGTTATTTGGTTTTCTCAAAGAAATGCTAAACCGCCTGTTTTCCTCCAGACTCTTTTGCATTATCCATTGTTTTTCTTTTATTTTCCGTTTTAACACTGCATCTTTTTCGTCTGCAGATATTGCATGGAAATGATTATTTGCAGGAATACCAAAAAAATACCAGACAGGATTTGGTGATTCCCGGAACCAGGGGAAATATTTACGATAAAGACGGAAAGCTTTTGGCTTACAATGAATTACAATACAACATAACGATTGCGGAAACCGGAAGCTTTTCCGGAACCAGTGCCGGAATCAATAAACGAAATTTAATGTTGAAAAAACTGGCGGAAATTATTGAAAAATATCAATATCCCGTTAAGAGCCAGTTTAAAGTACAAAAGCAGGAAGACGGAAGCTTTGTCTATACCACCACAAGCGATCAGGACTAGCTTCGCCTCATTGCCAATGTTTTTCGGAAAAACGCCGGAGAAGTTAAGCGAGAAGGAAGCCAACTGTACCGCTGAGCAATGCTTCTTACAGGCAAAAAAATTATATAACTTTAGCAAGCTTACGGATGAAGACGGGAAGCCCATTACTTTGTCGGATGAAACCGCCCTGGATATGATCGGTATTATTTATACCCTGAGACTGACCTCTTATCAGCGTTATATGAGCACCACCATTGTGGACAATGTTTCCCGGGAATGTATGGCGGAGATTCTGGAATCAAAATACGATCTCCCCGGCGTGGATATTGAAAATGTCTCTGTTCGAAAATACAATTACGCACCTTACCTTTCCCATATCGTAGGATATACCAGTCAGGTACAGGAAAGTCAGCTGGCGGATTTACAAAAACAGGACAGCTCCTATGCGGTAAATGATGTGGTGGGCGTTTGGGGACTGGAAAAGAGTGAGGATCTTGTCTTAAAAGGAAAAAAAGGATACAAGGAAATGTATCTGAACAACGTAGGAAGTATTATGGAAGTGATTTCCGAGGAAAAGCCCGGAGCGGGAAATGATATTTATACCACCATTTCCGCTAACGACCAGATTTCTATATACCATCTTTTGGAACAGGAATTAGCCGGAATTTTGGCATCCAAGATTACGGAGCAGAATGAGCTGGACCAAAGTGCTTTGAAGCAGTCCCAGCTGATGATTCCCGTGAAGGACGCTTACTACCAGCTCATTAACAACAATGTACTGTCCAAAGATCATTTTACCGCAGAGGATGCAGGAACCGCGGAAAAGCAGATTGCAGCCCTTTTTCAGGAAAATAAAGAGGCCATGCTTTCTCAAGTGGAAGCTGTCCTTATGCAGGATAGCGGCGGAGAATTATCCACCCTTCCCCAGGAAATGCAGGGGCTATATGGTTTATATCTACGATTACCTCTTAGGAAAAGAAGGGCGGAATCGTAAATCCGAGGACTCCCGATTTAAAAGTCTCACAGGCTCTGGCGTCCTGGAAAAGCGACAGCATATCCCTTCATGATTTTATCAAAAAAGGAATAGAAGAGGGATGGATTGACACCACCAAGCTGGACTTATCGGAAGAATATTCGGACAGTACACAGATTTATCAGCTCTTTGTCAATAAAATCATGAGCTTTTTACGAGAGGATTCCGGCTTTGAAAAACTGCTGTACAAGTACGCCATTGCCAATCAAAAAATCAAAGGCAATCTTCTTTTGATGGCTCTTTTTGAACAAAACGTTTTAGCACAGGATACCGCCTCCTATGATGCTTTGGCCCAGGGAGACAGTCATTTTGCCTATACCTTCCTGATTGACAAAATCAGAAAGCTGCAGCTTACTCCGGCACAGTTCGCTCTGGATCCCTGTAACGGTTCCGTGGTGGTGACGGATGTAAAGACCGGAAAGGTTCGGGCTTTGGTCAGCTACCCGGGATTTGACAACAATCGCATTAACGATGCCGCTTATTTAAAAAAGTGCAATGAAGATTTATCCCTGCCCCTACTGAACGGTGCAACCCAAACCCAGTTGGCTCCCGGTTCCTCCTTTAAACCCATTAGCTCCATTGCTTCCTTGGAAGAAAAGGTACTGGACTTGAATACGGTGATTGACTGTACCGGTAAGTACGAGGAGGTTACCCCAAATATTCGTTGCTGGATTTGGCCTTCCCACCATGGAAATGAAACCCTGGTGGACGGTATTAAAAATTCCTGTAACTATTTCTTTGCGGATTTAGGACATCGTTTGGCAACGGATGCAGAGGGGAATTACAATGCGGAACTGGGCATGGAAAGAATCCGGAAATATGCAAGCGACTTTGGCTTAAATGAAAAGTCCGGTATTGAATTGGATGAAGCGGAACCCAGAATTTCCGACTATGATCCGGAACGTTCCGCCATGGGACAGGGAAACCATGCCTTTAATACGGCACAGCTGGCAAAATACATCACTGCTGTTGCCAATGGAGGAAATCTTTACAATCTTTCCATCGTAGATAAGATTGCAGACCCCAAGGGAAAGACGGTGGAAGAGGTGGGCGCATCTCTATTGAGACATTTGGATTATGCGGACAGCACCTGGAATGCGGTACATGAAGGTCTACGAAAGGTGATTACCGAGGGTGTGGCCAAGAATGTATTCTTAGGGCAAACTATTACCGTTGCCGGAAAAACCGGAACTGCACAGGAAAGAGAAGATCGAGGTAACCATGCGGTGTTCGTTTCCTATGCGCCTTATGAAGATCCTCAGATCTCCGTTACGGTAAATATTCCCTACGGATATTCCTCCGGAAACGCAGCCAGCCTGGCCAATATGGTTTATGACTATTGTTTCGGAAAACTCAGTATGGATACCATTTTACAAAGAGATGCCAGCTCCATTTTATCGGTCAATGTCAGTGACTAAGAGAAAGAGATGATATGAAGTGGAAATTAGATTATGATTTTAAGCAATATGATTTTCGGCTTGTCCTATACATGATTGCCTTAAATACCATCGGAATCTTTATCGTCCGCTCTGCAACATCGGCGGAAAGCTTTAAGGATCCCCTTGTGGTACGACAGATTCTCGGCTCCTTTGTAGGACTGGCCATGTGTATGGGAATCTCTTTGATTGACTACCGGAAGATTTGTAAATGGTCTCCCTGGATTTATATTCTCTCTGTCCTGATTTTAGCCGGTGTTAAAATCTACGGTACAGCTTCAGGACACGGTGCTACCAGATGGATTACCGTTCCGGTTTTGGGAAAGGTACAGCCCTCGGAGTTCGTAAAGGTGGGATTGATTCTATTCTTTGCGGACTACCTGCAAAAGCTGAAGGAGGATATCAATCACCCCCATGCCTTATTAATGGAAGCCTTTACTTTTTCCATTCCTGTGGGCTTGGTAATGATTCAGCCGAATCTATCCACAACCATTATTATGACGGTCATCGTTGCCGCCATGACCTTTCGCCTCCCCCCTGAAATTAAAATGGATTTTCGCCTTTTTAGGGGTGGTAGTGGTGGTTTTGGGACTTCTTTTCTACCTTTTTCCTCCGGACTCTATGATAAGATTCCGATATTACAGGGCTATCAGGTACAAAAAGAATTTTGACCTTTTTAAATCCTTCCGAAAAACAGCAATGATTATTACCAGCAAATGTGGTCCATCATAGCTATCGGTTCCGGAATGTTTAACGGAAAGGGACTTTTAATAATTCCATCTTCTCCGTGAAAAAACGGAAACTTTTCTGGTTGAGGAGGATAATGACTTTCATTTTCGCGGTTATCGGAGAAGAATTAGGCTTTTCGAGGGATCGTTTAATAATTATTATAATCTTCTTGTTGATTATCTTAGAATGTCTTATAATAGCCTACAGGGCAAAAACCTAAAGTGGTCGGCTAATATGTGTGAGGCGTTATGGCCTGGATCGGATTTCAGACCCTATACAAATATCGCGGTGGCAACCGGACTGTTTCGAATACCGGAATTACACTTCCCTCGCGAGGCGTTAGTTCCCTGCTGTCCGTATACTTTGGTTTCGGAATAGTCTTAAATGTTGCTTTACAAAGGAAGACGTAGGGAGGGTAGAGATGAAGGTGAGTTTAATTGCGCATGATTCCAAGAAGAAGCTCATGCAAAATTTCTGTATTGCTTACAGAGGTATCCTGACTAGACATGAATTATATGCAACCGGAACTACAGGTACTTTGGTAGAGGAAGTTACCAATCTGAAAATCCATAAGTTTCTCCCCGGAGAAACCGGAGGAGCCAGACAACTGGCATCTCAAATCGAACAGGGAAATTTGGATATGGTGATTTTTCTTAGAGATCCCTCCCTGTAAGGGATACGGAACCGGAAGTGAAATTCCGTAGTCGATTATGCGATATTTACAATATTCCTATTGCCACAAATCTGGCAACAGGAGAATTATTAATTCACGCTCTGGAACGTGGTGAGTTAAGTGGAGGAATATTGGCTAGAAGAAAGGCTTTGAGTACTTTTTAAGAAGGAAAAAAGCCTCTTTTTGCTGTGTATTTTTCCCTTTTGCCTAAGCTCCTGTAAACCGAAGCTGGAAAAAGGCCTTTCAGGAAGAACAAAGTATACAAAGATTATCTTCCATTACCGTGGAAGAGGATATTCAGAACAGCACCAAAAGCTTTTGCCAAGGATTTGGCTATTCCTTCAGATACAAGCGCGCAAATCCAGGATATGGATGCGGAATATTTTCTTTTGGTGGAAGAGGACAGTAAGGAAGGAGATCGGCCCATCTCCTTTAATCATCCCTATGACAGAACCTATCCTGCCAGTATAACCAAATTAATGACCGCTCTTGTATGTGTATCTTCCGTGGAAAAATCTAGATCAGGATTTTGTGGTTTTCCGGCTCCTCCGTAATCAAAAGAAGCAGGTTCTTCCACTGCATTTTTACAGGTTGGAGAGAGTCTTAGCATTAGAAATCTCTTATACGGTATGCTTCTCCCCTCCGGAAATGATGCGGCTGTTGCTGTGGCGGAGGCTACAGCAGGTTCTGTTTCCGCCTTTGTAGACAGGATGAATGAGAAGGCTTTGGAACTGGGCTGCCTGTCCAGCCATTTTACCAATCCCCACGGTTTGCCGGATGACAATCATTATACTTCTCCTATGACATCTACCTTATTTTTAAAAGAATGCATGAAATATGACAGCTTACGGGAAATTCTGTGCCACAAAGAAATTCAGGTGCAATACAAGGATAAAAACAGTATTTCCAAGTCTCAGGTATGGAAGGCAACGAATTTATACTCTACCGGAGAGAAGGAGCTTCCCGACGGTTTGGAAATCTTGGCAGCAAAAACAGGAACCACAAAAAAAGCAGGCTATTGCTTAGCCTTAAGTGTGGATAAGGCTTCCAATTCTATCCCCTATTATTCTGTTGTAATGAAGGGGACAAACAAAGAGAATCTTTATGAGAATATGACAAACTACTTGATAAGATTTCATGAATAGTCTATACTTTTTATAAAAAGCAGGGCATTGTAGCATGGGCTACCGTTTCTTGTTCAGAATTAAAGGAGGAATGCATATGGTTCAGTTCATTGTAGGACAAAGAGGAAAAGGAAAGACAAAACAGCTCATTGATCGGGCGAACAAAGCTGTTGCGGAAGCAAAGGGAACAGTGGATTTTTGGATCGCTCTCTCAGCATATGTATGGAGCTTAACAACAGGTGCGTTTGATTAATGTCAATGAATTCCAGTTAGAGTCGGAGGATGAGTTTGTCGGCTTTATCAGCGGAATTATTTCTCAGGATCATGATTTGGAATATTTGATTTTAGATAGCTTTTTAAAGCTGGCCAGTCTGGAAGGAAAGCCTATCGGAGACTGTGTACGTAAATTGGATGCTTTGTCCGAAAAAATACAAGATCAACATCATCAGCAGTTTGTCCATGGACAAAGAAGATGTTCCACTTGAATTAAGAGACCATATTGCGATTGCACTGTAACTATGCCAAGTTCAAGAAAGAGCAAAAAGAATAGCATGTGGAATATAGGGGAATAATCTTTGTGATTATTGCTCTCTATATTCTTTTTAGTGTATTTTCCTATAGCAGAAGACAAAGCCTTCGTTTTTATGAGGTGGGAGAGGGCAGTCTCGTAAGAGAAAAACAGTACACCGGATTGATTCTTCGGGAAGAAAAAAGCTATTCCGCCAAAGAATCCGGTTATGTGCATTTTTCCGTGGCGGACGGAAGAAGAGTCAGTAAAGGAGGAGAGCTGTACTTTATTGACGAAACCGGTAATCTGGAAAAGTATTTACAGGAACATCCTGAGCTTTTAGGGGAATTTACCCAACAACAGATAGAAGATATTCGCCTTCGTCTGCAGGACTTTGCAGGCAGCTTCCAAAACAATCAATTTACCGGCCTTTATACCCTTCAGGGAAGTCTTCAAAACACCCTCTTATTTAATACGGAAGAGGGAGAAAATACGGTACAAAAGGCCCTTTCCCAGTTAGGAATTTCCTATACCGTGATGGATGCGGAGGACGCGGGTATCGTATCTTATACCATTGACGGTTATGAGGACTTTCAAAAGGAAAAACTTACATCGGAAATTCTACAAAATGCCCAAAGCTCCGTTAATTATGCGCAAAACGGCATTCGTGTAGAAGCCGGCAATCCTCTTTATAAAATCATTACTTCCTCCCAGTGGGAAATATTATTTCCTTTGGATGAGGGAGACGCCAAAAAGATGGAGAATACCACTACGGTGAATATTCATTTTCCGTAAATTCCATGGATTTACAGGGAAACTTCTCTTTGTATAGAGGAGAAGACGGCAAAATCTACGGAGATATTAAGCTGGACGATTATTTGGACTACTTTCTGGATTCCCGCTTTGTGACCTTCTCCATGCAGGAAAAGGAAGAAAGCGGATTAAAAGATTCGATTTCTTCTGTAGTCAATAAAGACTTTTTATATTGTTCCAAAGGAATTTTTAAGGCAGGGACCGGATAAGAGCAGCGGTTTTTATCGTCAAAAGTCCGATGGCAGTAGAGAATTTCTTCCTACCGACATTTATATGACGGACGATCAATATTGTTATTTAAAAATGTGAAACCAATCCCTCGGCACGAGGATATCCAAAGCGGAAATGTTTTGGTAAAGGGTCAGGAAATGCTTCCTTTGTGGTTGGATGAGGAAAGCACTGGAAGGTGTCTATGATAATAATCGAGGCTATGCTATTTTCCATCCTATTCAAGTGATAGAAAAAAATGATGATTATCTGATTGTAGATTCCCACAGTAAGAACGGCATTTCCGTTTATGACCATATTGTTTTACAGGGAAATATGGTCACGGACGGGCAGATTATCTATTGATCGTATGCTTTTTATCCAGGGAACTGTATTTCAGTCTTAAAAATATTCAGGAAAATTGATATTTTTAAAGCTTGACAATATCTTAAAAATTGAGTGAAAATAATCTTGTTTAATTAGACCAAATTGGGAGATCGATATGAGCTTTTTGCAATTTAATGAAGAAAATGAATTTGGATCGTGAAGACAGTACGATGACTTAGATCAAGGATTATGATTTTGAGGACGAGTACGAGGGAAGAAGGAAGCAACACAAAGAAAGCTCTTTCTTCTCCAGAGAAGAGGAAAGTCCGCTGAACCGAAAAGATTCGATTGTTTGGTAAGTCAAAGAAAAAGGTAGAGCCAAAAATCAGCCAGCATGCAGGTTGTTATCAGTGAAGCCCAGCTCTTTGGGAGATGCAATCAACGTCAGTGATTATCTTTTTGGATGGCACCTCTGTTTTATTGAATATGGAAGGCCTTCATACTGAAATTGCTCAGCAATTATTGATATTGTTTCCGGAACAGTGTATGCTGTGGCGGAGATATCAGAAGATTTCCACTTATATTTTCATCGCTGCTGAGGATGTGGAATTATCCGGTGACTTTGCAGGAAGTGTATTCTCCTCTAACGCAGAGTATAACGGCATTCATCTGAATATGTAATCTCGTTTATTAAGGCATATCCTATGGGGTATGCCTTTTTCTCTTTCAGAGATTTCTGCAAAGCTCAGAGCTTTAATATTATTTGTTCTTAGTAATAGATTAAGGGGAAAAATTGGCATGAGAAAAGTTAGACATTTATCAGGAAGATTCATTAATCTACAGTATTTTTTAGAAAAGGATTTTCGGCATTACCGGGCGTTTAAACTCTGTATCTTCTAAAAAGAAAAAGCACTGATTGTTACCGACGACCAGGTTTGCCAAAGCTTTTTGGAGGATTTAAAAGAAATACCATAGAGGACTCTTTTTCCGCTATAAGCGTATGCGTTCTTCCGGCAGGAGAAGAGTTTAAAGATTTAGAGCATATTCAAAAAATCTACCAGGCTGCATTGGATATGGAATTGGAAAGAAAGGACATGATGATTGCCCTGGGGGAGGTGGTAGGGAGATATGACCGACTTCGCCTCTGCACTATCTCCGGGGAATTGATTTTATTCAGATTCCCACCACGCTTTTAGCCCAGGTGGATTCTTCCATCGGCGGAAAGACCGGTGTTGATTTTTATCATTATAAGAATTTAATCGGTGCCTTTCATATGCCTAAGCTGGTGTATTCCTCCATGCATTGTCTTTTATCTTTACCGAAGGTACAGTATGACCTCGGTATGGGAGAAATCATTAAGCATGCTTTTAATTCATAACGAAAAATATCTGCCTTACCTATTGGAGCATAAAAAGAAGCTTTGCAGGAGAGAAATCCTGAAATTCTTTTTGGAGACGATTTATCAAAGTAATCGTATCAAAAATATTTTGAGAAAAAGATCCTATGAGCATGGGGACAGAAGAGTTTTTAAACTTCGGTCTACAGCTTAGGACATGCCATTGAAAGGTTGCGGATTTTTCTTATAGCCATGGACAATGTGTGACTTCGGAAGCCTGATGCGCATATCTCTTTACAAAAAATATTGCTAAAGAAGATATTTTTAAAGGGTGCAGGAGCTGATGGAAGATATGGGCTTGGAAACCCGTTGCAAGGCTTTAAAGCATGAGGATATTTTTTGAAGCCTTATCAAGGATAAAAACATCATCATCTCAATTTGTTTTCTTCATCATCTTTGCAGTCCCTTATATTGAGAGGACATCAGCAAAAGAACGATTGAAGAGAGTATTGAGCAGTATATGAAGTGAGGAAGTATGAGTAAAAAGGAACATCATGGATTGTTTTTCTTCCTGTGCAGTGCCCTATTGATTTTTCTGGATCGGTGGACTAAGGCATTGGCAGTGGAATATTTAAAAAGCGGAAATGAGATACAATTGATTCCCAACATTCTCTCCTTACTCTATGTGGAAAAATGCAGAGCTGTATTCGGTATCCTCACGGACAACAAATCATTTTCCTGCTCATTACGATCTTTGCTGAGCAGGAGTCCTGATTATTTTTCACGAAAAACGCCGATAAAGAAAAAGTATCTACCTTTTTCTTTTTCCCTTCTCTTGGTTTTTTCCGGAGCTATTGGGAATTGTATCGATCGGCAAAGACAGTCCTATGTAGTGGATTTTTATTTATTTTCGTCCCATTGAGTTTTCCGTTTTCAATCTTTGCGAACATCTATGTAACTGGAGCTTGCTTTTCCTTCTGTTTTATTCTTCTTTTTACTATAAAGAAGAGTTTTCAACTAATCAAGGAGAAGAAATGATTTGGGAAGTAGCAAAGGAAGAAGAAGAATCCGGCTGGATAAATATTTGTCTGAGCAAAAAGATCATGATTTCAGTCGTTCTTATCTGGGAAAAATGTATTCAGGAAGGGCTGTGTTTCTGTCAGCGGAGAAATGGCAAGGCTTCCCCTAAAGGTGAAGCAGGAGACCGTATAGACTTTTAGCTATTCACTGAACAAAAGGATCCGGAGGTCATTCGGAATCCATTCCTTTGGATATCGTCTACGAAGACGATGATCTTTTAGTGGTTAATAAAGAAAGAGGAATGGTGGTCCATCCAGCAGCGGGACATTACAGCGGTACATTGGTGAATGCCGTATTAGCCCATGCAGGAGACTCTCTTTCCTCCATTAACGGCGTGAATCGTCCCGGAATCGTCCACCGCATTGACAAGGACACGGTCTTCTTTTAATCTGTAAAATGACTTAAGCCATCAAAGTCTTGCGAAGCAATTAGAAACATAGTATCATGAGACGCTATCATGCCTTGGTTTTGGGGAAAAATCAAGAGAGGAAGAGGCACCATCTCCGCGCCTATAGGTAGGATGAAAAAGATAGACAAGCCATATCCTACAAGCACGGTAAGGAGGCGGTAACCCATTATAAGGTTTTGGAACGTTTTTCCGACTCCACTCTGGTGGAGTGCCGTTTGGAAACAGGTCGTACCCATCAGATCCGTGTACATGAAGAGCATTAGGCCATCCCCTTCTGGGAGATCCGGTATACGGACTGAAAAACAGAAAGGATGGGTTTCGGACTAGTACTACATGCCATGATACTGGGGTTTCCAACATCCAGAGATAAGGGAGTATATGGAATTTTCCGCTCCTTATCCTGCAGTTTTTCAAGCTTTATTGGAAAAGCTTAGAGGATAGTGAGAAAATGTTAAAGAAGTATTCGAGATAGAAGGATTTGCAAAGTTTTTGATACTTTAAAACAGCTACGAAAAGATGTAAAGGGATAAAGTATCTTTATAGGATATCTTTACGAGTAAAGAGTAAAAACTTCAATTTAGTGAATAGAGTAGGGAAAACACTTGTCCAAAAAGTAGAAAGAAAAAGGAAAATGAAACCAGCTATAGAAAAAGCTAAGATATTTTTGAAGAGCAAAAGAGAGGAGAAAAGTATTTTGCTCTTCTTTCTTTTTCTTTGTTTGTGATTTTATGCCTGTCCATCGTATATGCCCAAAAATGCATGACAGGCAAAATGCTTTAAACAAGAGTAGTGACAGCCTTCTAAAACCAGCAGTAGTGTGCCGGAAGGAAAATGGATACATACCCTCCATACGGATCGTAAGGAAGACGAATTGTAAATCCTCGCTCTGTTAGATCGGTACAATCTGGTGGATATCCATCAGGACGAAATCCCTGGACTCTGTTGGAGGAAGAGATTTATCAGGGAACTGATGGAAAGGAAAGTGCGGATCTGCACAAATCTATGATAGTGCAGGGAGACACCCGGAGCATACTGCAAAGCTTTTTGGGACTGAAAGCGTTCCGCTTATTCTGGGAAGATACAATCCTCAGGCGAGCGAAATCACGTCTCGGAGCATAGTATGCAGTCACTTATTTTAAAAATATCCATTATAGATACTATAACGGAGACGGAGAAATCCAGGAATCCAGTAATATAAAGGATATTTTGGCTGTAGCCAGTGTCTATACCTATCAACATAATTATCTGGATGAAGAACGTTTCGTGCCATTGTTAATGACTATACAAGTCTCATTCCTATAGCTTAAGCATCGGTCGGTCTATTATGACCAGGGTTTGTATTCATAAGGATGCCAAGGAGGAAATGCTGGCGGAGGAGGCCAGCCAATCACCGCTTCCCAGGCGGAGACACAAACAAGCGACGAAAGCAAGGCGGAAAGTGCTTCCGAAAAGGTCTCCGAAACAACGAATGATAGCAAAGCAAATCAGGACACAAAAAGCTACACATGAGGTAAAGCAAGTACAGGAAAGCAAGCAAACACAGGAAACAAAGCAAATCAGGAGAACGACCAAAAGAGCTCCGCCGGAGAAGGGAGAGTAGCTCCGAATCCAAATCCATGACAGAGCAGACGGAGAAGTCTAGTGAAAATAAGGAGAACGGCGCCTCCCAAAAATGCCGAACTAAGTGCCTCAAGCTTAGCTAAGGAAAGTAAAGTCATGAAGGAAACAACAGAAACAAGGCAGAGCAGAAAGCAAACAGTATTCAAGAGCAGAAAAATTACCCAAAAATTATTGTCCCGGACATGTGGATTTAACCATTAAAATCACCGTTATCGGCTTCGATGATGAAAACGGACTGAGAAATATTCAACTGGATTCTATCAAGGATTTGGAGGAACAGGATCAAAAGCCCGGAAGCCGTTGGCATGGCTGGGATGACTATACCATTGCTGCCGTAAAGCGTTTGAAGGAACAGGACTGGTTTAAAGACTACGGTCTCCAGTATCTCTTCCGTTGAAAAAGAAGTCTCCTCTTACGGGAGGAGGAAATATCCGCGTATATGAAGGATTTGCCGGAGGATCTTGCGAGGAAAGAAGGCTTTGATTCATTTGCCTTATCATCGGTGGGAAAAAGTTCCTTATTTTTATGGAGGAAAAAGCCGGGGTAAAGGGCTTGAAGGAAACCACTTCCAGCCACCATTTCATCTTCGGACTATAGGGAAGAAATCGAAAGGGCTTAGACTGCTCCGGCTTTGTACAATGGGCTTATTGATCTAAGTGTGGATAGAAGCTTGATTTCTGCCTCCAGCACCCAGGAATTAATCGGAAAAGGACAGAAAATCAAGCGTAGTGAATTAAAGGCAGGGAGATTTGATTATTCAACCAAGCGGAGAAAGCCATGTGGTGGTCTTTATTAAATGGACCAAGGAAGGGAAAATGCTGGCAGTCCATGAAAACGGCACAGCCGGAAATATTTCCGTAGATGAAGTACAGGCAAATTATCCTTATTATCGCAGTATTTTGCCATAAAAAGCTTGACGAAGAGGGCAGTTTACTGTAAAGTAACCTAGATGCCGCCTAGCGAGGTTTAAGAAGCATGTCTCACCACAGCTAGCGAGTAAAATTTTTACAGGAGAGATTCCTAATGTACGCAGTAATTGTAAGTGGCGGAAAGCAGTACAAAGTCAGTGAAGGCGATGTAATCCGTGTGGAGAAGTTGGAAGTAGAAGAGGGAGCAAAGATTACTTTTGATCAGGTTCTTCTTCTCAATGACGGTTCTTTGAAGATTGGTACACCAACAGTTGCCAATGCAAAGGTTAGCGGAACTGTTCTTCAGAATGGTAAGGGTAAGAAGGTTATCGTTTACCGTTACAAGAGAAAGTCCAGTTACCACAAGAAGAATGGTCTGACAGACAGCTTTTTACGAAGTAAAAATTGACAAGATTGGTTAATTTTTAGGAAAGGATAGGTATATTACATGGCTCATCATAAGGGTATGGGCTCTACCAAAAACGGTAGAGATTCCGAGTCGAAAAGACTTGGTCAAAAGAGAGCAGATGGTCAGTTCGTTAAGGCTGGAAACATTCTGTACAAGCAGAACGGAACCAGAATTCATCCAGGTCTGAATGTAGGCTTGGGAAATGATTTCACCTTATTTGCAAGGTGGACAGGTCGTTAAATTTGGCCGTCTAGGAAGAGATCGTAAGCAGTATCTGTACTTCCAAAGGCATAAAGAAACATTAACCCCATGCTGGGTTATCCGGCGTGGGGTTTTCTATAGTAAAGGAAAAATATTTTTGCAGGAAATCGTCCTCTTCTTTTTAGAAAAAGGAGTATTCATGTTTGCAGATATTGCAAAAATTTATGTTAAAAGCGGAAAAGGTGGCAACGGCCATGTATCCTTTCGTGAGAGTTGTTTGTTCCTGGGAGGCGGACGGTGGAGACGGCGGAAAAGGGCGGAGACATTATTGTAGAAGTGGACAAAGGGCTGAACAGCCTGGAACCCTTCCGTCATAAAACAAAATATGCCGCAGAACCGGGACAGGAGGGAGACGGCAGAAAGATGCACGGAAAGAACGGCAAGGACCTGATCTTAAAGGTTCCGGAAGGAACGCTCTTAAAGGATGACGAGACCGGTAAGCTGATTGCGGATATGAGCGGAGAGAATCAGCGGATGGTTTTATTAAAGGGCGGTAAGGAGGCCTGGGCAATATGCATTTTGCCACCCTGCCATGCAGGCACCAAAAGTTTGCTCAGCCGGAGAAGAAGCCAGAGAGTACCCTTCGTATGGAATTACGGGTAATCGCGGATGTGAGTAATGTAGGCTATCCCAATGTAGGAAAGTCCACCTTACTTTCCATGTGCAGTAATGCCAGACCGAAATTGCCAACTATCATTTCACTACCTTGAATCCCCACCTTGGTGTGGTGAATTTAAAGGAGACAGAAGCTTTGTTATGGCGGATATTCCGGGCATTATCGAAGGTGCCTCCTCCGGTGTTGGGCTGGGTTTTCAATCCCTTCGTCATATCCATCGTTCCAGAGTTTTAATTCATATGGTGGATGCTGCAGGAACGGAAGGCCGAAAGCCTCTGGAGGATTTTTTACAAATTCAAAAGGAATGTGAAGAATATGATGAGGAAATTCTCCGTAAGCCTATGATTGTGGCTGCTAACAAGATAGAGCTGGTACAAAGCGAGGAGCAGGAAGAAGTCTGACCCTTTTTGGAGAAGTATTGTACGCAGAGCATAAGCTTCCCTTATTCCGTCTTTCCGCAGCTTCCAATCAAGGAATTTTACCAATATTGGAGAAAACCTGGGAGCTATTGGAAGAAAATAAAGAGCAGGCTGTAGTCTATGAAAGCGAAGTGGATCTGGAAAAATCTTGGTGCAGTAGAAATGCTGGCCATCAGCTATGATCATCGGAAGAGGGTGTTTTTGTCGTGGAAAGACTTTTCAAGATGGAGAAAGATGCTGGGCTATACCAACCTGGAAGCGGAGAAGGGCTTCCTTTTTCTTCCAGCGTTTTATGGTAGAGCAGGGAATTATTAAAGAATTAAAGAAGATGGAGCTTAAAAGAAGGGATACATCAAGTTAGCATACAATTTGAATATTATGACACGGAGGACGAGGAATGAAAATCTACATCAAAGACAGTATAAAATGCGTTTCCGTTTTAAAAAGGAGCTGCAGAAGATAGAACCAACCCTTTCTTTAGGAAAGAATTCCATTACTCCGGAATTTATTGAAGCAGTGAGGGAATATATGGAAAAAGCATGAGTTAATGAAGATTCATGTTTTATTGTATCGAGGTTTACGAGAACTGGGAAACACCATTGCAGAGCGTTCCGGAACGGAGCTGGTACGGGATTATCGGTCGTGTGATTGTTTTATACAAACCGGCAAAAGAAGAAAAAGACGGAAATTCTCTCTATGAAACCCATAGCTATTTTTAGGGAAGCTTTTAATCCGGTACATTACGGACATTTAAAAATGGCGGAAAGCCGCCATGGAAAAGCAGTCATTTTTCCAAGGTTCTTTTTATTCCCACAGTACCCCTATCATAAAAGAGCAGGGAAAGCACTGCTTCCCTTTTCCGATAGGCTAGAAGCTTTTGGAACTGGCTATTGATAATTGTCCTGACTTTGCTTTTTCTCCCATAGAAGGGAACGGGAGGAAATTCTTACACCTTTGATACGGTAAGAGAAACTTCTTTGGCAGAATCCGACGAGTCTTATAGTCTATTAATCGGTACCGATCAGTTTTAACCCTTCGTTCCTGGCATAAAATTGCAGAACTTGGGAAACTGGTGGATTTTTATGTTGCCAATCGAAACGCAGGAGATGGAATTCTCACTTTCCAAAGGAAAAGAAGCTTTGGAAAAAGAACTTTCTTTACATTGCATCTTATTTTTCTATGCCGGCTATCGACCTTTCCAGTACGGAGATTCGGAATCGACTGAAAGCAGGAAAGTCCATTCATGGAATGCTTCAAAGTCGGTGGAAGAGTATATTTTGAGACTTCTACCGTTGAAGGAAATCATAAAGAGGATATCTATATCGAAGAGGATATCTATATCGAAGAGATATCTATTCGAAGAAGATATCTATAGAAGAGGAATCATGGAAGAAAAAAGAATTTATGCAAAATCGAAGAAAATTCGAAAGCATTTGCAGGAGCATTTAAAGAAGGGCGTTATGAACATTCTTTAAGTGTGGCCTTTACCAGCATCTGTCACTGGCTATGGCTGCAGGGTAGATCTCCAAAAGGCAGGAGCTTGCAGGACTTTGCCACGACTGTGCAAAATACATGGAGAATTGTGGAGGCTTGTCAGAGAGGCATATCCCTCTGCTTCCCAGTATTTGGAGGCACCGCAGGTTCTTCACAGTGTTTACGGTGCCTGTTATGCCACATTTTCAAATCGACAATGAAGAGATTCTCTCCGCCATTTACTACCATACCTGGGAAAACCGGCGATGACCACTCTGGAAAAAAGATTGTTTATCTGGCTGATTATATTGAAGTAAGAAGAGATCGAGAGGACTTAACTGCTATCCGGGAAATTGCCTTTCGAGATTTTGGATTTGGCGGTGAAGCTCTGTTTGGGAGCAAGTATTGCCTATGTGAAAGAAAAGGGACAGCATTGTTGCTCTTTATCCCTGGATGCGTATAGCATATCAAGAGAAAAAGGAGGTATAAATGGAATCTTTGGATTTATGTATTGTATCTGTTTTTAGATGAGAAAAAAGAAGTGACATCATCGTTTTTAGACATTTCCGAAATCTCCGTTTTATCGGATTATTTTGTGCTGGTATCCGCAGACAATGTAAAGACAGCTGGATGCCCTGAAGGATGCCCTGGAAGAAGCCAATTCATTTGGATAATCGTAAAAAGCGGAGGAGAAAGCGGCTCCGGCTGGATTCTTTTTGGATTATAAGGACGTTATCGTGCATCTTTTTGATAAAAAAACCAGATCCTTTTACAACCTGGAAAAATCTGGTCTGATGCCAAGAGAGTAGAATTATAAGAAAAGGCTAAAGCATGAAGAGTGTAAAAAGACATGAGCTAAGTAGAGAGAGGTTTGGCACTTTGATGATTTATATGCCAATGACGAGGCATTTTTAAAAAGCTTTAGCGGAATCCGAAGAGAAAGCAACGGAAACTTTGCCATGAGGGGACGTCTCGGCAGTTCTCCGAGCTTTATTGAAGGCTTGAAAGAGAAGAGGCATTGGCCTTATTGTCCAGCCACTTTTTGGCCTACAGCATGATGAAAAGCGATGTGGATACCAAAGACCAGAAGCCTTAAGCTTAAATCAGAAGCAATGGCTGTGAGGTTCGAAACGGAGAAATTAGTCTTTTTCGATCCGGAGATTCTTTCCTGTCTTCGGAATATCTGGATAAAAGCATTTTTCAGACTATAAGGAATTGAGATATTCCGTCTATATCAAGGACGTCAGAAGATTAAAAGAGCATACTTTGGATAAGAATGCCGAGAAGCTTCTGGCATCGGCTCAGATCCATGCTGGCGATCACTATCAGGCATTTTCCATGCTGCAAAATGCCGATCTTCAATTTCCTTCCGTGAAATGAACGGGGAAGAAATTCCCGTCAGTAACGCCCGTTTGTCCCCTTACAGACCGGAAATAATCGTCCGCTACGTAGGGCGGTATATGAAGCCTTTATAAGGTATATCAGAGCACAGAAATACCTTGCCGCTTTGTTCGACGCTCAGCTAAAGCAACAGTATTTCTTTGCCAAAACGAAAACTATCCTACAGCCTTTGCCGCCTCCGAGAGAAAGTGGATGTATCCGAAGGTTTGGGATCATCAGTTTCCGCCGTTCACAGAAGATTTCCGCCTTTCATGATTATGTTGCTCTTCGAAAGAAATGCTTGGCAGGATCTTTCCATGTATGACGTCTACGCGCCCATGGTAAGGACTACGAGTACCATATTGATTTTGAGAAGCCAAGGAGTAATTTTAAAAGGTCTAAAGCCTTTGGGAGAGGACTATCAGGAGTTTTGAAAAAGCTTATTCCGAGTATTGGATTGATGCCAGGAAAATGACGGAAAGCGTGTGGGAGCATACTGCAACCCTGTATTCGGTGTCCACCCCTTTATTCTTATGAGCTATCAGGGCACAATGGATGATCTTTTTACCTTAGCCCATGAGCTGGGACATGCCATGCATTCCTATTATTCGGAGCAGGAGCAGGGCTTCCTGAATTCTCAATACAAAGCTTTTTGTTGCGGAAGTAGCTTCCACCACCAACGAAGTGCTGCTGTTATACTATCTGATGGAACAGGCTAAAAACAAGGAAGAAGCTCTATCTTTACAACCATTTCCTGGAGAGCTTTAAGGGAACCTTCTTTAGACAAACTATGCTTTCCGAGTTTGAACGTAAAGCCGCCTCTATGTTGGAAGCAGGAGAAGCCATCACTGCCGATAGCCTGGAGAAGGTCTATCATGATTTGAATAGCTATCTACTGGTCGGGATATGAAGATTGATGATCTGATTTTCCGTAGAGTGGAGCAGAATCCCTCATTTTACTACAATTTCTACGTATATCAGTATGCAACAAGCTTTTGCCGTATCCTGTGCAGTGCCAAAAGAATTTTAGCTAAGGAAGAGGGAGCTCTGGAGCAATACAAGAAGTTCCTGTCCAGCGGCTGCACCAATGATCCTGTATCCTTGTTGCAGCTTGCAGGAGTGGATCTTTCCACGGAAAAAGCCTATGGTGGATGCCATCAGTATGTTCCATAGCATCGTGCAGGAAATGGAGACTTATATCACAAAGCATAATTTTTGTATCTATAAATTTTTGCAATAATAATTACCTATAAATCAACTTCAATTTAAGCCTCTGCTTTGCGATTTGTCCAATTTTGTTATAGAATTGACAAGTAACAAACATTTCTATTTTTGAAGGAGGACAGTATGGAGGAAGTTCAAAAGAAGAGATTCCATCATCCTAAAGGGCTTTTGGTTAGTACTCATTGGTATAGCCGAGTTCCAGTTATCTGAAGTATGCGGTATCCGGTATTACTATTTTTCTACACCTATTCTGTAGCAATGGGCGGTCTTGGTTTTAAGCGATAAACAAGCAGGACTTATCATTTCCATCGCCGGAGCTTTCGGTTCCGTGCTGCCACTCTTAGGCTCCATTGTACAGACCGTTTTTCTGGGCATGCAGAAAGCGATGATTATAGCATTCTTTTTACAGAGTGTTACCTATGCCATTTTCTTCTTCTTTACCCCCATGTTCCCACTGATTATTGTGGGTATCGTGATTAACATGTGCTCCATGGCTTTTATGAACAACAACTTAACAGCCATTGTGTATGCTTTACTCCAATAAAGAGCATGCCCGAAAGGATGCGGCCTACGGTATCTTCTACATGGCGGTAAATATCGGAAGCTTCTTTGGACCGATTTTCGGAGGACTTCTTACAGACCACTGGATGGCTGTGAAGGATGCAGAGGGTAATATTGTTAAATACGGTTATAAGTATGCCTACCTGATGGTTGCCATCGGTATGTTTATCGTATTCCTGATCTTCCTTGTTTTAATTCCGAAGTGGTTAGGAGAGGTAGGAAAGCATCCCGCAAATGCAAAGGGCGCTAACAAAGAAGAGAAGCAGAAGGTAGAATTCAAGTTTAGTCCGGTGGAGAAAACACGTTTGGTGGGTATGGGTATTATTTTCATCCTGGTAACCGTTTACTGGACAGTGTACTTCCAGACTTCTTATACCATCAATACTCTTGCAAATGATTATGTTAACCTTAATGTTGGCGGCTTCCATGTGCCTGTAGTTTGGTTGATTTCCTTCAACGGCATTTTATGTATCATTCTTGCTCCGCTTCTTGGAAATCTTTGGATGACTCTTTCTCAAAAGAAGATGGATCCTCCTGTAAGCTTAAAGATGGCTGTAGGAATGATTATTACCGGTCTTGCTTTCTATATCATTTTACTCGGTTTCAATACCTTACATGGTGTATTGGATAAGACGGTAAAGATGGATCTTTGGTATATGCTTCTTGCTTACACCATTTTAACGGTAGGAGAACTCTTGGTATCTCCTGTAGGTATGGCTTTGTTTAACAAGCTGACTCCGGAGCGTTTCTCCTCCCTGGCTATGAGTGTATGGTATTTAACCTATACCTTCTCCGGTATTGCTTCCGGATATCTGGTAGCGGTAGCTAAGGATTGGGGATATGGAAAGATTCTGAATATCTTGGGTGCAGCCCTTATCATCAGCGGTGTGGTTATGTTGGTGATTATGCCCTTTATTGAGAAGCTGATTGCTGTAGACAAGTTAAGCACAGAAGAAGCAGCAACAGAGACTGCAGAATAGCTTTAAAAATGACTCTTTTCATCTCTCAGTGAACTGTCATATAATCAAGCATAATGCTTTATAAGGAAAGTAACCCTAATTAATCACTACCACCCGTCAAACGGGTGGTTTGCTCGGGGCTATAAGCCCCTGCTACTGGCCAGCGTCTAAAGGCGCTGGCTTTCATTTTGGGCTATGGGAAGTTTGCTTTGCACCTTCCCACAGCTCCATTCAAGCCATATTGCGTTTGACTCGTCGCTACCCCATAAAGGGGTATGGGTACTACTGCACTTTAACCCTTAAAAAGGGTCTTCATATTCTTTAACACTTAGTTTATCCAAAAGCTATATCGTGTTTTCTTGATCTTGGATATACTTTTTATTGTGCTCATTTAAACTACTGTACTGACATAATAGCCTTCAGCTAGAAATCTGTTCCCAAATTTGTATTTAAGATTTGCGTGTTTATCAAATATCATCAAGCACTTTTTCCCTTTAAATAGCCCATAAAGAAAAACACTAATCTTAGGGTGGAATACTAACAGAATGTGTACATGGTAAGCATTAAATGCCTTCTATAATCTCCACTCCTTTAAAGGCGCAGAGTTGCTGATAATATCCCGAATATCTGACTTATATTGATAATATATTATTTTTCGCCTATACTTCGATGTGCAGACGACTATGATATTTACACTCCATTTCGTATGTGCTAATGCATATTCTTTCTTCATCATAAATCACCTTCACTTTTTCTGCAATATAGCTCGAACAACTTTTATTGTATTAGGAAAGGTGATTTTTATATCAAGTGTTTCCCACCCGCATGGCGAGGTGGTTTTTATATCAGGCTAACATTTTTCAAATGTCAGCTCGATACTAGCTAAAAGTCCATTAAAATACAGATCTCCGATATTTCAAAGACTTCTATGGAGTCAGGAAATATCGGAGATTTTTCACTCAAACGTTTGCATAAAAAGAAAAGAATATGCTATGCTTTTATAAATTTTTAAATGCTAAGAAAAGAGGTAGGGATGGGAAGACCAAGAAAAGTACCAAGCAAAGATAATTTAACAGAGAAGCAATTAGCGATTTTCAACTACATTAAAGAATGTGTTCAGATTAGAAACTATCCGCCTTCTGTTAGAGATATTTGCACAGAGGTCGGTTTTGAAGTCCACTTCCAGCGTTTTTAGTTAGCTTAATGACTTGGAACAGGTCGGACTGATCCGTAAGGATCCATCCCATCCCAGAGCCATTGAAATCTTGGACAAGAGCCATAGCCATAGTGGAAAAGCCTCTAAAAGCAGTAAGGCAAAGGAGCTTTCTCCCGTACACAGCTCGCCTGTTGAAGAAAGTATGAAGGAAATGGTGTCCGTACCGGTAATCGGTGACCATGGCTGCAGGAACCCCATCTTTGCCGAAGAGAATGTTAGCGACCATTTTCCCCTGCCTACAGAGATTTTACCGAATCAGGAGACCTTTATTCTGAAGGTAAAGGGAGATTCCATGATTAATGTAGGTATTTTCGATGGAGACTATCTGATGGTTGCAAAGCAAAAATACCTGTAGTGACAGTGAGGTTGTTGTGGCTTTGGTAGAAGATAGTACTACCGTTAAGCGCTTTTACAAGAAAAAGGATATATTCGCTTGCAGCCGGAGAATGATACATGGAAGATATCATTGTTAATGACTGTCAGATTCTAGGAAAAGGCCATTGGACTGATCCGCGTTGGGCTATAAGCTATCCGCTATAAAGCCGTTTAATAGATACGTCTAAATTAATATTGTCGTTTTTTGAGGAATGAAAATGCTGGAAAAATGGTGAGAACGGGCATCGGTCAATTTTTAAAAGAAAGCTTTTCCATCAGCTGTAAAGCAGGAGAAGAAGAATTTCAGATATTACAGAAGAATTCCTGCAACTGAACTAGCCATCTGGAAAAGCAAGGATTAAACTACGCCTGGGGAGTTTAAAGGATGACAAGCAATGTTCCTGTAGCATAGAGTTATCTCTACAAAGCATAAGAAGAAGATGCGGGAGCAGGAATACCGGCACTCATAAGAGTATCAGGGCGGTTTATCTTTATCGTAAACACAACAGTAAAGAAACAGCGCTATATTCCGGACTCCCCCTACGTTCTTATCAAAGAAGAGTGAAGAAGTATAAAGAAGAAGGACGTTGGACAGAAGAAGAGAGGGCTAGCCTCTCTTTTCAATCTTTACTCTGTTCTTATTCCTGTTCTTATTCTAGTTCTTATTCAGTTCTTATTCAGTTCTTATTCAGTTCTTCTTTTTCTGAGTCTTACAGATTTCTGACACTGCGGCGTCTTTCTTCTTCCAAAAAGCGGCATAATGCTTTTGGTGGTATTTACATCACTATGTCCCAAAACATCCGCCACCAGACATGTCTCCGGTTTCCTGGTATAGATTGGTACCATAGCTGCTTCGTAATTTATGCGGAGTAATATGCTTAGGGGAGTTACCTTTTGCGCATATTTTTCACCATCAATTCCACGTTTCGTACAGACATTCTTTTTATTTTGTAAGGATAGGAACAAAAGCATTTTCATGTCCTCAGCCGGAATTTTAGCTTTTCTTTCCTCCATATAGCTCTTAAACCTTGTTCCACCTCATCGGAAAAAGTGAGATGGGAGACTTCCTTGCCTCCCTTTCTATGGATACGGATAGCATTGTTTTTGAAATCTACATCGGAACAGTTTAAACCTACGCATTCGACACACAGTTCCAGTACAACATTAACTGCATCATAGCCAGGTCTCTAGCAGATTTTTCATCGATAAAGCTTTTCTTTTTGCTTAAATCTTCTCGGACTCTACCTGATCCAGAAACTGTGCAACTTCTCCTGATCCATACGAGATAATCTCTTCCTGAAAAGCTTCAGCAAGGAGAAGAGCAGTCTTATTCTCTTTTTGATTTGCTCAGTTTTATATAGATAGCCAGAAGCTTTTTAAACTGGAAATTTTCCTCTTTATGCTCTTGTTATGATTTAAAAGCTTCAACTTCCTCAATTTGTCCCTCTTTTACCGGTCTTTTTCATTTCGTTCTATATTTCAAATATTCCATATATTCTTCTAAATCCACCAGAGATAAACGATCCAAATCCTGGCATTTCAAAATCATAAATATCGGAACGAAGCTTTTTCCTCTATTAAAAATTGAAAAAGACCTTTAAATCATAGCATAGGCAATCTTGGTTCTGGAGGAAGTAACTTGATCAATACCGCGAGAAGCACAAAAGAGCAGGTGATCCTTTTTGGCACTGTCTAAACTTTTAAAAGTATTCTGTTTGTCTAATTCTAAAATGATATTGTAATGGCATAACTTATTCTCTCTAATAATTTTATTCACTCTAATAAGGTTTTTCTCCATAATCAATACAGAGTAAATCGTTTTAAGCCCAGACCCGAATTTGATAGATACCAAAGCCATATTCAAAGCCGTTGCATCTAGTTTTACCAGATTATAGCATAATCCCTTTTTAAAAAGCAATAACTGTCGTTAAACAAGAGTTTGCGAATAGTTATTTATCTTTTATCCTACAATTTTCTGCTACCCACTGCCGATACTCTTACGTAATCTCAATCTAATTGCAGCTTGTTTCTATTCTTGGTGGACTAATTTATTCTCTTCCGGCTTTGAACTAATTCGTTCTCTTCCAGGTTTTGGGGAAAAACAGAATCAACATGGGAAAGATTTCCAATCTTCCTGCCAACATATCAAAGATCATAACCGCCTTTGAAAACGGGGAATAAATCGAGAAGTTTTCGATTGGTCACCTTTGCCAATCCGGTACAATGTTGTTAAAGGTTGCGGAAATAGCTGAAAAGTTTGTAGTAAAATCAAAACCGTCAAAGCTGATCAGAAAAATGGAAATCATATAGACAAAGCAATACGCAATCAAATAAGTGCTTACTGAACGTACCACATTGTAATCCAGGGCTCTTTCCTTCCAAAACGAATCCTCTTGATAGCTTCAGGATGAAGTAATCAGGTGCAGCTCCTTCCCCATATTCTTCAATAAGATAATCAATCGGGAAACCTTTATACCACCGCCGGTAGAACCTGCACAGGCACCGGAAATCATTAAGAACAAAATCACCATTTGACTGGGCATTGCCCAATGATTGTAATCCAGGGTTGCAAAGCCCGTTGTAGTAATAATACTTCCTACCGTAAAGAAAGCATGGTGAAGGGCAAATAACAGACCATTTCCCATTTCCTTTAAATTATTAAAAGCAATGAATAAGGTGGAGCAAAGAATAATCAAAAAGATAGGTTCTGGCTTCTTCAGAAAATGCTTTCTTTCCACTTCCTTCTTTGTAAAAGGTAAAAAAACATTGAAGTTAATACCGAATAAAATCATAAAAATGGTAATCAAGAACTGGCTAAACATGGAATAATCCGCCATTCCGGAATTTCTGATGGTAAATCCCCTGTTCCTGCCGTTCCAAGCCGATACACAAAGCATCAAAAACGGCATTCCGGAAAGTAAAAAGGCAAAAATACAAATTACCGTTAGAACAAAATAAATCTTATAAAGGGCTTTTTGCGGTATCTGCTACTCTGGGCACCATCTTGGACACATCCGGTCTGGGAGATTCCGCCTTCATAATCATCATGTTATATCCGCCACCTAAAGGGAAGAACCGTTAAAACAAGGGACTAATACCCCTATACCTCCCATCCAGTGGGAAAAAGGATCGTCAAAAATCAATCCCTTTCCTAAAGGTACTCCCATCGCTTAAGATGGAAAGAACCCGTTATGGTAAAGCCGAAACAATTTCAAAAACCGCATCGATATAATGAGAATTTTCCCGCTAATATAGAAGGGTAAAGCTCCCACTAAAGAAAAGCACCAACCAGCAGCCTGCCACGATGACAAAAGCCTTCTCTGGTATAAAAGGCAATTTTTCGGTTTTTCGTGTTAAAACCGCCCCTACAACTAAAGACATTGCCGACACGGATAATATAGCCGCGGCAGAATTATGCTCCGATATATTATGGCACAAATAAAGGGAAGCAATAGCTGATTCCCTCTATTCTCAGTACCCAAGCCAGGATGTGAGACAATCATACTAAAGTTCATAATGAATATCCTCTTCTTCTTTACTTCAAAATATCTCGTAAATCATTAAAAACCTGTGTTGGTGGTAACCACAATCCTGAGTCTCCCACCTTCATAACATCAGCTCCTCTAGGGGTAATAATTTTATTCTGTCGTATAATTCCGCAGATTAAAACGCCTTGCTAAGGACAGCTCCACCAAATGGAATATTGATTAAGTCCGGATCATTTAATACCTTAAACTCCAAAGCTTCTGCCTTTCCGTCAGCTAGCTTATATAAGGTCTCTACATTGGAGCCCTTGGAATTCTCCAAAGCCCTTACATACCGAAGAATGCTCTCTGCCACAATCTGCTTGGGATAAATGATAGAACCAAATTCATTTCATTGGTAACATTTTTTCAAAGGCAATACGGTTAATTTTGGTAATCAAACGGGCATCAAAGCTTTCCCGCATAAAGAAAGCATATTTTTCCTCATCAAATCCGGTTAAAGAACAAAAAGGCATCCGTGTTTTCAATTCCTCCTTCTTTAAGAGCTCAGCATCAATACCGTCACCGTTAATGATAATACTGTCCGGAAGTACATCCGCCAGATACTCACAACGCTCCTTATTGGAATCAATGATTTTTAAACGCATATTTAAATGCATTTCATCAATATAGCGGGCAATATAATAGCTGATTCTTCCTCCCCCTACGATGATACAATCTCTAACGGGGGTATAATCCACACCCAGTTTAATAAAGAACTTACTTACATCCTTGCGTGCTGCAATAAAGCTCATTAAATCATCCGCTTCAAAAGCATCAAAAACCATTTGGAATAAGAATATCTCTCTCTTTGAATCAAAAGTAATAAGGACATTTAAGCCTGTTTCTTTTTTTGGAAGGTATGAAGGAATGCCAATCAACTGCACTCTCCTTTGGCACTTTTACAGAATCAAATCCAGCTTTCCGCGAGAAAAGCTGTCTACCTTCATTGCGGAAGGAAAACGAAGCAGACGTTCAATTTCCTTTGCGGCAGTCATATCCGGGTTGATTACCATGGCCAGGTTCAATTCATCTCGAAGATAAGAAATCTCCGTAGTATATTGAGGGTCACGGATTCTGGCTATGTACGACAATTTCCTTCTTTTTGGCAAAGAGGCAACAAAGCATATTGACTTCATCCCGGCTGGTTGCCGCAATTAAAACATCTGCATTCTGTACTCCGGCTTCCCTCAAGGTTTGAAGCATCGCACCGTTTCCGTGGATTCCCATGATATCCAGAAAATCCACCGCATGACGAAGAACCTTTTCATCCTGGTCCACAATGGTAATATCATGCCCTCTTTGTTTAATTGATCTGCTGAGTAAGACCTACCTTACCGCAACCTACACAATAATATTCATGATTTTTTCCTCATTTAACTGCAAAAATACAAATTTTTATCCAAACACATTTCAATAAGTCTTATTGTTCATTAAAGCTTATTATTCATTAAAGCTTGCTGTTCATTAAAAGCTTGCTGTTCATTAAGCTTATTGTTCATTAAGACTTATAAGCTCATTCAGACACAAAATATCCTGATTTAAAGCCTCTAAAAAAATGAACCAGCAAATCCCTTCGCCTCTACCGGAAAGACTTTCGCAATTCGTCATAACGAAAGCTTTTTCTTGCCCCCTCTTCCATCCTCTGATAAAAGTATTCCAGCTCCCGATAAGGACATAGTACTTCTCTCCTCTTTTGCTGAAGGACAGGATAATAAAGCTGATGCCACCCTGCAGCATAAAGCGCTTCATAAAAATCCATTTGATGGGCATGAAGGTTTTGCAGGGGAAAAGGAATCTGTGACATTCCTTAGCATCAAAACAAATGGGAATCCCTTGAACAATTCCCATATAATCCACTGTGGACTTCTTATCAAATATGGGGTGATTTGTTTTGATAGCTTTGATCCAGCTTAATAGGGGTAATGGGGGTGGGAATCTCTTTTTGAATGAGGGCTAAATTCTTTCCTCATACAGCGCAATGGTATGGTGTTCCTCTTCCAAAAGAGAGCCTCTTAGCCTCGTGACTTCCATGTACCCATGTTTCCCATTCCTGAATGATGGAATTGCCTGAAGTAATTGATTTTCATGGCTTCACATACTTCTCCCAAGGTTTCCTCTGTCCGCTGTCTGGCCAGCTTAGTGCCCTCCAAGAGAATCTCATAGACCTCCGGGATGTTATTCTCCCAGTGCTTTCTCTTTTCCCGGATAGGCTGTAGGATTTCTTCCATTACAGCCAGTAGAGTCTTCTTACATTTAACATCTCCAAGACCGCCTCGCATATAATAGCTCACTTCATCTCTCCAGATTCTGATAATCCGGACAGAAACAGGAGAAATCCTCCTTTGACGCAAAGGCATCCAGATAAGTAAATACGGCATTGCCCTCCACATGGCCGGGATCCGCCACATTGATGTGGGTAGGATCGGTATACATGCTCATAATCTTAGTTTTCACCGCACTTGGGTCATCGGAAGGTAAATGCCGTTTCCCTAAGGACTTACTCATTTTTGCCTTACCGTCCGTGCCAGCAGTCTTCTCTGGCTGGAATGCTCCGGCAAGAATCTCCGGCTCTAAAAGCACTTCCTTTTGGTACAGCTGATTAAACACCTATGCACATTTCCTTACACTGCTCAATCATGGGAAGCTGATCTTCTCCTACCGGTACGAGTAGTCGCCTTAAAAGCGGTAATATCCGCAGCCCTGAGAAACAGGGTAGGTGAAAAATCCCGCAGGAAGACCTACTTCATTGTCGCTGACACTTTCTCCCCATAGAGCCCCGGAGCTTCATCTCCGCCTTTTACGGTGGGGTTACGACTAAGTCTTTGGGTTGTTACCAGATTTAAATAATAAAGCTGAGGGTATGGAGAGCTGGCAATCCGGACTGAATACAAATAGTACTTTACATTGGGATCAAGCCCACGGAAAGATGGTCACCATGCCTCGATAATATTGTCTCAGAATCTTCTTGGGATTATCAGTGGTTATCCGTTAATGCCTGGTCATCTGCAATCAAAATATTGATCTGATCATATTCTCGGAATTCTGTAAATCCACTCTTCTACGTAAAGATCCACATAATGTCCCAGATGTAATTTTCCTGTAGGACGATCTCCGGTTAAAATGATTTTCTTTCCTGCCTTTGATTTTTCTCTCCTTAAACCTATAGATACTTCTTTTATTTTTCTTGAAGTATTTATAATAATCGAAAGTCTTTCTTCTTATTTATAACCTTACCAAGTATACCATAGATTCTCTTAAAAGGCATTTTGAATCAGCTGAATCTTCTCTCCTTCTACTGACCACATCAAATCGACAAGCTGTTTCCGTCAAAGAATATGCATGTTTACAAAGACAGGCGGTAGCCCAGGTATGAAGTCTCCTTTGTTTTCCTCTCATCCACTGCATAAAGTACGGAAAGATAGCTATGTTCCTTCTGCCTTTACCTCTATAAAGCAAAGCATCTCCCCATCCTTCGCCACTAAACCATTTCCAGATGATGAAAATGACTGTTACGCTCCAGAATTTCATAGCCCTTTTCTTCCAAAAAGAGCTACAGCCCAGTCTTCAAATGCTTTTCCCTTCAGTGTATTAGAAGTATTGGAATTCTTAACAGTATTTGAAGCCTTTAAAGCATCTGAAGTCTTTATACCGGACTTTAAACTGCTCATATTCTTTCTTAATGCATTCTGTGTCAGTGTGTTTTCTTTGCCTGCTTTGTCTTCTTCTGTCTTTCCCATTGGTACTCCTAAAGTTATATTATTGTCCGCATAGAGCTTTTTTTAAAAAAGCTCCGACGATGAAAATGGGACAAAGTATGCTCTAAAAATGGCTTCCGTATGAGCCTTGGTTCCATAGCCCTGTGTGCTTTTTCAAATATATTCGGATATTCCTTGGCATAGTCAGCATAAGGTGATCCTACTTACCTTAGTCAAAAACGCTGGCTGCCGCAATGGACAAAGACTTGGCATCCCCATGAGACGATAGGAATTTGAGGAATATCACGCAAAGGATCCTTACCGCATCATTTAGCAGAAGGGAGGGTAATAGAAAAGTTCTTTTCCATCTCCTCTATAGCCATTCGCATAGCCTCATGAGGTCGCCTGGAGGATATTGATTTCATCAATTCTTTCCGGAGAAACGATGCCGATTCCATAGACTATCGCATTTTCCTTGATTTCAAGAAAGAGAGCTTCTCTCCGCTTTTTCCGTCATTTTCTTGGAATCATTGAGGAAATAAAAATGATGTTCCTTCAGTGTAAAAATGGCGGTAGCTGCCACAACCAGACCTGCTAAAGCTCCCTTCCGCTTCATCCACTCCGGCAACATAGGGAAGATGTGTATTTCTTCCTCAATTGCCCATTTCCTTTAAACAGGCTTCCTCTTTGAGTATTTGTGCTTCTGTCATGCCTTGGCATCATTTCTGTAAAGCGCTTCTTCCAAGCATTTTCTTTCAACTTTATTCTACTGCTGAATCCTCATCCCTTCATCAGACCATTTTACCCGGGATGCTCCAGGCTGATTTTCCCCAGTCTTCCACTACGAAAAAATCATCCAAAATCAGACGGAGACTCTGGGTGTAGTCCACATCTCCCCCTTCTTAATACAGGCTCTTTTTAGGCAATCTTATCCATCAATGGAAAGAGCCGCTTCCCCCTCCTCCGGCTCTATTCCATAGCGCTCCAGAATCGCTTTAGGATAGTAGCGGACAAGATATTTTAAGAAATAAAAAACCAAATACTCAATAGGCAAAATATCATCATTGATGGAACCGATCAGCGCTAAGTTGTAGCCTACAATTTCCAGTTCAAACTTCAGTAGGTAATTCCGGGGTATCCAAAAAGCTGCACATTCTTATCCAGCTTAATCCACTGAGTTTCCTCTGGTAACCCCGGCTTATTGCGGTCTTTGCAGTGGAGCCCTCACAAAAGGCATTGATAAAAGTGGATTTTCCCACATTGGGAATGCCTAAAACCATGGCTCTAACCATCTGAGAGGAAATGCCCTTTTTTCTGTTCTTCTCATAGAGGGGTTGGGAAGCCTCTTGAATCAATTTGTTTACCCACTTTTACACTGGTACTATTTCGCATCAATCCCAGGGTAAAGAAGCCTCTTCTATGGAAGTCCTCCATAAAAGAGCTTGCGCTCATCATCATAAATCCATCTTATTAAACAGTAAAATTCTAATCTTATCCTTTGCCAGTTGGTCGATTTCCGGATTTCTGGAGGAATTGGGACAACGGCTGTCAATAACTCTCTACGATTACATCACATAAAGGCAAATCCTCCTTCATTCTTCCGCTTGTACTTTTGCCATATGACCGGGATACCACTGTATCTTCATTTTTCCTCCTCTAGCCAATCAAGGATATTTTCCGAGGAAAAATCCTGAACCAAACCCTGCCTACAATCTCGGCTCTCCTGTATATTTCCCATATTTTTGAAAAACGACTGTCCTCCGATGAATCCGTATTATCCCCAGAAGAAAATATTCATTTTCCCCAGCTCCACCAGTTCTTCGCTCACTCCTCAAAGGACAATGGGAGAAAGCTTGTCTGTTTTCAAAAGAGTGCCGTTGATATACACACGTAGTTTTGGATAATCACGGTTTCTCCGGGCAGAGTAAAGATGATACGTTTTATTGTTGGACTTATCCTTTTTGAGAAAAAGCACCACATCATAGCGTTTCGGCTTTTAAACTGATAAAAATTCATCTACCAGTACCGTATCTCCCACAGAAAGGGAGGGCTCCATGCTGTGACCGGAAACTCTTGCCAAAGAGCTATACCACCATAAACCAAGGTAAAGGAAAGGATAACAATAAAATCCACTAAATTACGAATCCATTTTTGCAGTATTGCTTGTTCTTTCATGGGACTCCTTTTCCTTTTGATTTTTCGTTTTCTAAAAGCATAGCAACTATTTTTAAAAGTGCATCAACTCTATTCTACACATTGCATCGATAATAAAAGGTGTCCCCTGAGAGACACCGCTTTTACTCTTATTTTGCGTAGCCTTAGCATAGCCCTTTACCAACACGGTCACAGGTAGTTCAACTTAGCTCTTCTTACACCTCTACGAACCACTTCAATCTTCTCTACGAATGGGCTGTGGATTGGCAAGTCTTCTCTACACCCACACCGTTGGATGTCTTACGAATAGTAAAGGTTTCTCTGTTGGATCCACCCTGAATCTTAGAACAGTTCCCTCGAAAACCTGAGTTCTCTCTCTGTTACCCTCTTTAATCTTGTTGTATACCTTTACGGTATCACCTGTGTTGAAGTCTGCCAATGCTTCTTTTCTCAGCTGAGCATCTTCAATTCCCTTAATGATTTCATAATTTGACATTTCTTTGTCTCCATATGATTCCATGTTCATACACGTCTTGCGTCAGCGGAACATATGATACGGTTTCCGTTTTGTCCTATTATCAAAACAGCCTAATAAATTACCACTAAAAGCCTTAGAAAATCAAGCAAAATCCCTGTCTTTGCTTCATTTTTCATCTTTTTCGCTTCTTTTTCGATAAAGAGCTCCGGATTTTTCTTCTCTATATTTTTCATATAACTCAGGTCTATGTTTCTTCGTGACTCTAAGGCTCTCTTCCCACCTCCACTGCCGAATTTTTTTATGATCTCCGGAAAGAAGAATCTCGGGAACCTCTCTATCCTGAAAGCTTCTGGGACGGGTATATTGGGGATATTCCAAAAGTCCTAGGGAAAAGCTTTCCTCTTCAAAGCTCTCTTTCTTGTTTAAAACCCCCGTCCTGCAAACAGGGCTATAGCATCAATCATGATGACAGCAGGAAGTTCTCCTCCTGTAAGTACATAGTCTCCTATGGAAACCTCTTCCACCTCCAAAATATCCAGGGCTCTTTGGTCTATCCTTCATAATGCCCGTAGAAAGAGGATATGCTCCTCCTTGGTAAATTCCATAGTATACTCTTTAAATACCTTCCCTCTGGGAAACAGTAAATCACTCTATCCGGTCTTCCTCTCTTTTACCAAGTCCTCAAAGGCCCGAAACAATGGGCTGAACCTGCATTAACATTCCAGCCCCTCCCCGAAGGAGCATCATCCACATGGTAGTAGGGATCCTCTGTAAAATCACGGATATTTACAATTTTAGGAAAGCTTCTCGTCTTCCATGGCTCTTTTTCATAATGGAATGGGATAGGGCATTTTCAATCTGTTCCGGAAACAGGGTAAAGACAGTAATTTTACTCATAGCTCAGTAACCTTCCATCAGATGAATACCGATACGATTCTCCTTGATTTCATAGACCACCGGAGGAATGTGGGGAATCAGATATTCCTTGTCTTTCCCTTCCACGGAAAATACCAGGTTGGCTCCGGTTTCAATCACTTCCTTCACTTCTCCCAGGAGTTCTTTTCCCTCAATATAGACTTCCATTCCGATATAATCCCCAAGGAAAAACTCATTTTTCCCCTAAAAGGAAGAGCCTGCTCTTGGAATCATCAAAGATACGTTACGATATTTCTCCCGCCATTTTCCACGGGTCAATTCCCTCCAGCTGTAAAAGCAAATTCTCCTTGAAAGCGAACGGACTTGATTTTTTTCTGCTTTCAGAAAGGAAGTATCCAAGTCCCTGACTTTCTCTTCGTAAAATCAATTCCTTTAGTGGGTAAAGCGTCTCGGTTCCTCCGTGGTGGGATAAACCTTCATTTCCCCTTTAAACCGTGGGGCTTCAAAATCGTTCCTACTCGTAGCTCTTTTAACATCTTTCCTCCCCTAGCGTGAAGAAAAGGTATGCCCTAAGACATACCTTCTCCTTACTGAATATCAATGGATATTCTGAGATTTTGCTTGGATGCAGCAGCATTCATGATAGAACGGATCGCCTGGCGATACGACCCTGAACGTCCAATCACCTTTCCCATGTCCTGCTCATTTGCGGAAAGAGTCGGGTGGATTTCTCCCTCCTTCTCTTCCATCTCAGCATGAACATCTTCCAGGAAACTGAACCAATGCCTTTGCAATGGTTTCCAGTAATTCCTTCACGACAGCATCCTCCTTTGAAATAAGACTTAGATGTCAAACTTCTTCAGAAGTCTTGCAACAGTTTCTGTTGGCTGTGCTCCGTTCTGTAACCACTTCTTTGTCTCTTCTGCGTCTACCTTAAATACTGTTGGCTCCTTGGTTGGATCATAGTATCCAAGCTCTGCAATGAACTTACCGTTTCTTGGGCTTCTGGAATCTGCCACAATAACACGATAGTAAGGTGCGTGAATCTGTCCTATTCTTCTTAATCTGATCTTAACTGCCATTTCTTTTCTCCTTTGTGTGTGTTTAAATAAATTTATTTCTACAGACTAGCTGTTGAAACCTACATAAAATGCTTGATGAAAATACAAGTTTCCTATCCTTTAGAAGGCAATCCGCCTATTCTTTAAAAGGGGAGTCCACCTATTTAGAAGGAAATAATCTATTCTTTAGAAGGGGAATCCGCCGCCTCTTCCAAAGGGATTCTTCCCCATTCCCATTCCCGGGAAACCGCCGTGCTTACCCTTCATGGAACCGTGAACTGCTTCATCATTTTCTGCATCTCTTCAAACTGCTTTACCAGCTTGTTGACTTCTGCAATATCCACTCCGGCTCCCTGAGCAATTCTTTTTCTTACGGGAGGGATTCATAATCTTCGGATTGGCTCTTTCCTTAAAGGTCATGGACTGGATAATGGATTTTACCTGCTTCATCTTCTTCTCGGAATCCTCCAGATCAATCCCTTGCATAGCCTTGTTCATGCCGGGAAGCATCTTTAAAATCCCTGCAATTCCTCCAAGCTTTTGCAGCTGATTCATCTGATCCAGGAAATCATCATGGTTAAACTGTCCCTTGGACAATTTCCGAACGGATTCCTTGTACCTTTTCCTCATCCATTTCACTCTGGGCTTTTTCAATGAGGTACATCTCCCATTCCCAGAATTCTTCCTGCCATACGATCCGGATAGAAGGGCTCTAAATCGGAAAGCTTTTCTCCCATACCAAGGTAGAGAATGGGTTGTCCAGTCATCGCCTTAATGGATAAGGCTGCTCCTCCTCTGGTATCTCCGTCACACTTACTGAGGATTACGCCGTTAACGCCTAACTTCCTTACTGAAGCTTTCCGCAACATTTACCGCTTCCTGTCCGGTCATGGCATCCACGGTAAGGATGGTCCAGTCAACAGGTACAGCTGACTTCATACGCTTTAGCTCTTCCATCAAAGCATCATCAATCTGCAATCTTCCGGCGGTATCCAAAATCAAGGTTATAGCCCTTTGCCTTGACTCTTCATATGCCCTCTTTGCAATTTCCTCAGGCTTAACCTGATTGCCTAAGCTGAAGAAAGGAATAGAAAGCTTTTCCGCGTTGACACGAAGCTGTTCAATAGCCGCCGGTCTGTAAATGTCGCAGGCTACCAGTAAAGGCTTTTCTATGCTGCTTTTGGAACTTTCCTGCAAGCTTTGCCGCAGTGGTGGTTTTTCCGGCACCCTGTAAGCCCACCATCATCAAAACCGTGATTTCACTTTGGGGACGAAGCTTTAGCTCCGTATTCTCCTCCCCCATCATCTTGGTTAGCTCGTCCCGTACAATCTTTATTACTGTCTGAGCCGGACTTAAAGAGGAAAATACCTCTTCTCCGATGGCGGATTCCTTGACCTTGGCAATGAAATCCTTTACCAGCTTGAAGTTCACGTCTGCTTCAACAAAGCCATTCAGAACTTCCTTTAAGGCAAGGTTTACATCCTCCTCGAGCTTTCCTTTCCGGATAAATTTTTGAAATATATCACTTAAACGATCGGATAAACTTTCAAATGCCATGAATGATTTCTCCTGCTAATGCTTTGATTTCCGCATCCCGTGCCTTGCTCTGAATTTCTTCCGCACAACGCCGTATACTGAGCCACTTTTCTGCCAGGTGAAGATTCTCTTCGATGAACTTTAACTTTTCGTCCGCCTTTCGAAATACCGCCTGGGCTGCCTGCCTGGTGATACCATTTCAGCTCAATCTCCGTAAAGCTCTATGTCTTCCAAAAATATGGTATTCATAAACTGCCTTTGCTTCTCCTTTAACAGACTGGAATACAGCAAAAACAGGTTTCCCTTTTCACAAATGCTTCCCATACTCATCTCACGATATGGTAAAATAACAAAAAGGCTTCCAGTGTCAAGCTGTTTTCGTTGACAGCATCAAGAAAAAGATTTCGTTGACAGCATTAAGAAAAAGGGCTGTAATTCTTGCATTCGTATATAAAGCAGTATAGGTCTGAAAAGGGTTAATCCAATGTTGACGGTTCGTTAACACTAAAATTGAAGGACTGTAAAACGAATATATGGATTGCTTTAGATGCAACATCGGTCTGAAAAAGGGGTAATCTGAGCCCGCCGGTACTTACTGAAAGCGAAGCTTGAAGTTAGTACCGCTGCGTAGCGAGTTAGAAAACGTGCCCCACTTTGTAGACCGATGTTGCATCAGCATATTTTTAAATTATACAGTCCTTCAATTCGAGGAAATGTTAGCGAGCATGCCCTTTTCAGACCTATACTGCATAAAAGCCACTATCGAAGAATTACAGCCCCATTGCCTTAATGCAGGTCAAAAATGTCCTCATGTACTTCTTGGCATCGAAGCGCTGGAGGTTCTCTACTTTTTCGGTGCCCATGTATTATTTTACCGAGGCCCAGTTCTGCCTGTATGGATAGAGCCATGCCGCCTCGCGGTGGAGTCCATCTTACTTAAGATTACGCCCGGTTACCTGGCTGCACTCTTTAAAAGAGCTTTGCCTGGCTCATGGCGTTCTGAGCCTGTGGTGGCATCCAAAACCACCAGAGTTTCTCTATAGCCTTCCGCAAATTCCCGGTCAATGATGCGGTTGATTTTTCCAAGCTCCTGCATCAGATTTTTCTTATTGTGCAGTCTTCCTGCGGTATCAATAATCAAAACATCCGCATTTTTCGCCTTAGGACTGGAGAGCATCAAAAACCACCGCCGCCGGTCAGGAGCCTTCCTTTTGGTGAATAACATCCACTCCCACACGCTTTCCCCATTCCACCAGCGCTCCAATGGCTCCGGCACGAAGGTGTCCCGCCGCAAAGGATAGCTTTCTTCCTTTTTCTTTAAATGATAGGCCAGCTTTCCGATAGAGGTGGTTTTTCCTACGCCATTTACGCCGATTACGGAGATAATGCTTTTCTCCTGTTCAAAGGCATAATAGCCCTCTTCCACCATCATCAGATCCAAAATATAGTCCTTTCAGAATCTTTTTGCACATCCCGGGTGAGGTTGACTCCCCGCTGATTTGGTACTCATGCTTTACCGCATCAATAATACGCATGCAGCTGCTATAGGAAACATCACTGAGAATCGCATGGTATCTTCCAGCTCTTCAGCAAAAAGCTATCATCAGCTACCTCATTGGATTGAAAAATATTATTCAGTATTTTGGTAAAATATTTGCCATAACGCCTCCTTATTGCAGCTGGTCTTCTACCAGGTCAACAGATACCAGGGTAGAGATACCCTTTTCCTGCATGGTAACGACCGAAAAAGTCTGTCTGCCCGCTCCATAGTTCCTCTTCTATGGGTAATGACAATAAACTGGGTGTTCTTAATCAAATGATGCAAATACTCCGCAAAGCGTACTACATTGAATCATCCAATGCCGCCTCTATCTCATCCAACAGGCAGAAGGGAGAAGGCTTCAGACTTTGCAAGGCAAAAAGCAGGGAAATAGCGGTAAGCGCCTTTTCTCCTCCGGAGAGCTGCATCATATTTTGTAACTTCTTTCCGGAGGCTCCGCCACGATACGAATGCCGCTTTCCAGTACATCCTCTCCTCTTCCATTTCCAGTCTTCCCTGTCCTCCTCGAAGAGAACCCGGAAAACCTTGTTAAACTCCACTTGAATCTTGGAGAAATTTTTCATGGAACTGCTTCCGCATCCCTCGATCCAGGTCGGCGATAATCTCCTGCAAAGATTTTTCGGAAGTATAGATCCTCCACCTGCTGATGCAGAAAGCTGTAACGCTCCGAAACCTCTTCAAATTGCTGAATACTATCAAGATTTATGGGATCAAGGTTCCGGATATTCCCCTTCATTTCCTGAATTTCCTTGGAAAGTGCAGGATCTTCGCTAAGCTCCTCCCGATAATACTGTTTCACCTCGGAGAACTGTAATCCGTACTCTTCCAAAAATATACTGGCGGACTTGGCACTTTGCTCTTCCAATTTTTCCTTTTTGATTTTTCCAGGCGAAGAGCTTCCTTTTTCCTGATTCAGCTGAACCTCTGCAAACTTCTTTTTCCGCAAAAGTATACCTTTTGTTTTTCGGCAATCTTTTGCTTCGCTCCTGAATCCTTTGCAAGCTTTTTCTTTCTATCGGAAAAATGCTTTTCTCCCAAAGAGCTTTTTCTTGCAGTTTTTTGATTTCCTCCTCCTGATGCAGTACGGATTCCTTTGACTGCTTTTCCGCCTCTTCCAGATCAAATTTTTCCGCAAAGAGTTTTTCCAAAGCATCGCTGTAGCCATGCATCTGCTCCGTCAGAAAATCCGTCTTGGTGGACAGGGGTTTTTGATACTCCAACTGCATCTTCGCTCTGTAGCATAAGCTCCAGCTCAAATCCTTTTCCTGTTGATGCCTTTCTTCTTCTTTAGCGGAGAGCTCTTCTTCCAGCCTATTGCAGTATCTTCATCTTCTCCTCTGCAGCCTTCCGAATATTGTTGCAGGCTTCCTTTCCCTTCTCAATACTCTCCTTAAGCTCTTCCATTTCTCTTTTTCTTCCCATAAGAGAGGAATTATTTTTATAGGCACCGCCGGAAATAGCTCCCCCTGCCTGTAAGAGCTCTCCTTCCAGAGTGACTATTCTTAAGCTATGATGATATTTTTTTTCTAAGCTAAGAGCCTCCTCCATGCTTCTTACCAAAAGTACTCTGGATAGAGGTAGTTTTCCAAGCCTTTACAGGAATCGGAACCTTAATCAGATCTGCAAATACCCTGATCACTCCGCTTCCTTCTTTAAGCTCGTCATATTTTTCATCCCTATTTTTCTAAGGGAAGGCAATGGAAGGAAGCTGGCTCTACCCTGCCTCTCCCTTTTTAATTTTTCGATCAGTCGTTTTGCGGTACCCTCATCTTCACAAACCAACTGTTGAAGACCGGAACCAAGAACCGTTTCCAGCGCCAGCTCATAGTCTTTGGGAACGGATATCAGCTCAGCCACAACACCAATCAGTGTATCTATCCTTTTCCCTCATGCAGAAACGAACCGCATTGCCGAAGCCCTCATAACGCTCCGCAAGATTTTCCAGATTGTCCAAACGAAGGCTTTGATTTTCTACCGCCCTCTCCTGAGCAGCCAAACGACTCTTTTCGGATTCCAGCTCCTGTCTTTTTTCCTGTAATTCCCGGGAAAGTCCCTGCATTGTTTGCAGTAAAGACTGAAAATGCTTCCTTGGCTTTTTCAGTTCCTCCTTCCTGAAAGGCTAAAAACTGCTCCCAAGATTTTCTTCCTTTTCTCCGGAAAGCTTTGGAGCTTCTTCAAAGGCAAAATTATTTCAAAACAGTTCTGAACGGTCATTTCCGCTTCTTAATAGTGGAACGGATAAAATCCACATCCAGCTGTACCTCTGCCTTATCCTTACTAAAGGGAAGCAGGGAGGAAAACTGTTCCTGCATAGCAAATAAAGTAGCCGCCAAATCCTCCATTTTCCCGAGAAGCTGACTACTTTCTTCCTTTAACTTTTTCAATTTGATCCTGAAAAATACTTTTTACTGCTTTCTTCCGAAAATATCCTCTGAAGCTGAAATCCAGCGTTCCATCTCCGCCTTTTCCGACAGATACTCTTTCTTCCCGCTGTCGAATCCTCTGTTCCTCCGCTTCTAAGGCTTCTCCTCCCTTTCCATTTCTAAAAGCTACTGGGTCAAACGATTTTGTTTTCTTCCTTCCTTTGAAAATAGCTTAAATTCGATTTTTCCGCTAATTCCTCTGAGCCCTTCCTCCGCCTCCTTTTCATTTCAGAAGGAAAAGATTGGCTTCATAAGCAAGAGCTTATCCTAAGCTGTGAGCAATTCTGCTTTTTCCGGACTGTCTCTCCAATGCGCCAGCCGCTTTTTCCAGCTCTGACAGGACATCCTGAATACGCTCCATATTAGCCTGCTCTTCTTCCAGCTTTTTCTGGAAATGTCCTTTCTTCTTTTGAACTTAACAATTCCCACCGCCTCGTCAAAAGGGGCTCTTCGCTCTTCCGCTTTTCCGGAAAGAATCTTATCAATTTGTCCCTGTCCGATTAAGGAATAGCCTTCTCACCGATTCCGGTATCATAAAAAGCTCGTGAATATCCTTTAAACGACATTCCGCATCATTTAATCGATATTCCGATTCTCCCGAGCGGTACAATCTTCTGCTGACGTGTGATTTCCTCATAAGGAAGATCTCAGAGCATGGTCTGCAGTGTCAAAGCATATGCTCACATAGGCATAACCCTGGGATCTTCTTAAGGCAGTTCCGGAGAAAATAACATCCTGCATGGAATTTCCACGTAGCTGCTTTACCTTCTGTTCTCCCAAAACCCAACGAACCGCATCAGAAATATTGGATTTTCCGGAACCGTTAGGCCCTACAATTCCGGTAATTCCCGGAGAAAATTCCAAAACAGTTTTTATTGGTAGAGGACTTAAATCCTTGAATTTCAATAGACTTTAAATACATCCCCTGTTTCCACCTTTATTTTTTCTAATGCAAAATAGGCAGCCGCCTGCTCTGCCTTCTTTTTGGAGCTTCCCTCTCCGATGCCGTAAACTTCTTCATTTACCTTACAGACACCTTATAAAAGCGCTGATGAAAGGGACCGCTTTCCTCCAATAAATCATACTCCAGAGGATAATGCTTCGCCGTACAATACTCCTGCAACATGGTTTTCGCATCCTGGAAGAGGGTTTTATGCTCAATATCGGATAAAACCTTTCCCCGAACAAAGCCTTCCGCCTTTTCCATACCGCCGTCAAGATAAATGGCACCAATCACCGCTTCCAAAGCATCAGATAAAACGGAATCCCGAAATTGAATCCCCTCTCTTTCCTCTCCCTTTCCTAAAAGAAGATAAGAAGAAAGCTGTAGCGATTTTGCCACCACAGCCAGAGCCGATTCACATACCAATGCCGCCCGAAGCTTGGTCATCCTCCCCTCCTGAATCACCGGTTTCTTATGGTAAAGAAGTGCACTGGAAACCAGCTCCAACACCGCATCTCCCAGAAATTCCAGCCTTTGGTTGGAGGCTTCTGGGATGACCCATCTCATTGAATAGGAAGGGTGGGTTAAGGCGTGCAATAAGAGCTGATCTTGAAAGTGGTACTAAATCCTCTTCCAGCTTGGAAAAGAGACGGAGTACTGCCCATGTTTTTCCATCATTTTTATTTTCCAGAGCCTTTAAAATAGCTTTGTGTCTCACCAACGGTCTTAATCTGATTGCCTCTTCGGGAATTTTCAATGCCGAACTCTTCTTCAATTCCCATGATAATCTGTACAATATCCAGGGAATCTGCATTTAAACTTCTACAAAACGAGAATCTTCCGTAATCTCCTCTTTCACATGCTGTAATTCTCTGGCAATAATTTCTTTTAACTTTATCTAATTCCATAATACTGTCCTTTCTAAACTTTCAGGGGCTTCAAAACTTTTGTTGAAGACACTTTTCCGGATTCAATGAAATTCTGCTTCAGCTTCTTCTAAGTTCTTTGCATCGGCTTACGCCTCTTCCTTTGTTTCTTCTTGCTCAGAGAAGTCCACTATCCCCAATCTTCTTGGTTAAGCCCTTTCTGCAAATCTCTTACTCTGTCGAATGGCTGTGTAATCTCTACTCCATCCGCATTGCCGTGAACTTTAACCACCAAGCCCTTTAAGTCCCAGGATAGGAGCTCCTCCATAGCTTTTTGCATCAAATTTTGTCATTCTTTTCCGTAAAGGCAGAGAAATCAAAAGCACCGCCTACCAAAGACAGTACCCTCTTTAATGTACTGTTTTGATTTCGGAAAAGAAGCATCTTTTCCCACGCCCTCGTACATTTTCAAAACCACTTTCCACAAAGGCATCCGCGACACTACGGAACAGTTTCCTACAATATCTCTGGACTCTACGGAACCGATAGTTTAAGTCTTTTTCCTCCTTACACTCTTTCCATGGCAGCCTTTACCAGAGCATTTCCCTTTTCTTCTTCCGCCCCGATATTTACTAGGCCTACCGTGGGAGAGGAAACTCCCAGCATTTCCTTCATATAGATGGCACCCATCTTGGCAAACTGTACCAGCCACCCGGATGGGCATCTACATTGGCGCCGCAGTCCGTAAGAAGGGTTACCCCTGTCTTGTGGGCATTAAAGCCGCAAGGGAGGACGGAGTACCCCCTTTTCTCTTCCTACAATCAGCTGTCCTCCGGCTAAAATCGCTCCGGTGGAGCCGGCAGATAGAAAGGCCTCTGCCTCTCCATCCTTTACCGCCTTCATTCCTCTAACAATGCCGGAGTCCTTTTTCTCCGGAATTACCATAACCGGAGACTCGTGCAGGCGATATTCTCGCTACAGGAATAACTCAATTCTTTTCTTTATCATATTGGTATTTGGCACATTCCTCCTGAATGGCTTTCTCATCACCGAGAGAAGAAGCTTGGTATTCGAGCAGGAAGAAAGGCTGTCAATTGCCCCTTTTACAATGAGCAGCAGGCGCTAAGTCCCTCCCATAGCATCAATGGCTATACGAGATCATATTCACTCTCATCTGAAAAACATTATTTCTTCTTAAGAACTCAGAAATATGATAGAGTATTCTGGATTTTCTGTCAATGAAAGCAGTAGCTGTTATAGGCTAAAACTGAACGCTCAGCAGAGCTGAGCGCCCTTGACATTCCAACTGATTTTTATTAGTAACCAACGCTTGAACAGCAGTTTGTGCTGTTCAAGCAACGTAACTTTCATAGAAGAACATCAATTACAGAAAAATTTCCAGACTCTAGGTGCGACAAGCGTGTATCTGTTGAAGCCATCGCTGATGTCATGAGCCGGACAGCAACTGGATGCTGGATATCCTGATCCGCGGGAGACAGGTATGAAACACCTTTTTATAAAAAGGACTGATATTAACAAAGGAGAGCAACTTAAAACTGACGCCCCTAATTATTGATAATGTGTTTTTAAAAGAAACCTTTTCTTAGCTCTATTCCATCCGGTTCACTCACGACCTGCTCATATAACTTAAACATATCCTGAGAAATATAAATGATTCGATCCTCAGAAACTACAGAAACGCTAACCATCTTCTCTTGACCATTCCTCATAAGCGGAATAAACATTCCCTCTGTCTTCCTTATAGTATGTGTCTTCAGCTTTCCTTCATAAGGAACAAGATAACACCATCCCTTGATAGCTCCCTTCACCGGAAGGTCAACTGCAGTCTCCCGCAATCCTCGGGGATCAGTTCTTCTTTCAGCTGGTAAGAACTTATATATTCATCATCTTTATCGAAAATTTTTTCTGAGCCATTTGAAGCTGTTGATGCATTATTACTGTTCTTGGACGGCTTATGTATCTGAACATCCACCGCAGTATCTTCCGTTCGAACTTCGTAACATTTCTCCGGTAGACCATATACATTTACACTCTGATGACTTGTAGAAAATGCGATTATTCTCCAGATACTGAATCACTCAAACATAAGCTCTTCCAAATCCGGAGACAAGAACTCCATCCAGGTATTTGTGCTGTGCATCAAATCCTCAACCCTCTCTACCAGATGAAGATTTGATATGTTCTCCGTGTTATCATCCGGCATTACAACAAATAGGTAATCTCTTGCTCTACTGATAGATACATTGATGATATTTCTCTTATTCAGGAACATTTCCTTACTCGAAGAAATGGATGGTGGCGTATTGAATACAGCAAAAATAATATCGCATTCATCCCCCTGGAATCCATGTATGGTTCCTACTTGTACATTTACTGTCTTTGGAAGCTTCTCGGAAGCAATCATCTTATCAATCATATCCGCCTGGGCGCGGTATGGCGCAATCACTCCGATATTAAATTGCTCATTTGGATTATTTTCAGCTATCTCTCTCGACAACTAGCATACATACTCATAGGTAAAGAGCGCGGAATACACTTGATAGGAGCTGCTGTGTTGAAGTCTCTTGCAGCGGTAGATACTCTCATATTTGCTAACAGGAAACTTGATAATATTCAATGTTTCAACTCCCAGATCATTTCCTACGTTAAGTGGACGCTGACTATCCGCTAACCTATGATGTTTTAATATGCCTCCATATGCAAAATTGCTGAATACATGCCCAATATCCGGTATACTTCTATACTACGTAGTAAGAAGTTCAACCTTATATTGATGAGGAACTGTTGTCGGTTCTATAAACGAATCAAGCTCTACCATCGTATAGATATTTTCATTCTTCCACAGATCAACTGACGTAATCGGCTCTATCTGGAACGGATCTCCGGCAATAATAAACTTTCTCGGTGTTTTCTTGTACAGCGGGAAAACAATATTGGCAAGCGGTATCATCGAAGCTTCATCGATTACAATATAATCCCAATTTATGCCATGCAGAAATATTCTTGCTCCTTGAGGCATAAAGAAATCATATGAAATCTTGCAATGGTCGTTACAGTAACATGCTTATCCAATGTTCTGATATCAAAGGTCTTATCTCTGAACACAGGACTCTGCTCAATCTCTCATCACCAGTAGCACCGAATCTAATAAGTCAATTGTTGTAAGTATGATCCTTTCCGGAAACTTCCATAATTCGACGAACAAGTACATCAGCAGATTTATTCGTAGGCGTCAGAACCAGAACCTTGCATTCTTTATTTTCCCTCATCATAGGAATAAGAACATTCTGTGCCAAATGTGTAGTCTTTCCTGTTCCGGGAGGTTCCAAACACAAATTCTATATTTTCACATAGATTATCTTTCATGCTGAAATCATCTTCATATTCCAGCTCATCAAATCTCTTCCTCAGTTCCTCCAACAAGAAGGCGGGGCTCTTTGCATCAATCGTCACAGATGTTACCGATTCAAGATCGATTCCATCTATGTCGAGATACATTTTTCATCTTAACACGAAGAGTATAAGATTTAATGTGGCAACCCTCATGGCAACGGTTTTTGTCTGATCCCCATATGAAGAAGCACCGGAATATCAGCGCAGGTCTTCCATAAACTGCGGAATATATCTATTCGGATGCTTGAGCACCAATATCCGCTTGGTTCCTGACTCTCTCTCGACCTTTTGCAGAAACTGATGGAGACTTCTTTTGCTGTCCGCATTTAATTCTCCACTGTTGAGGCTTTCCATTTCCAGCAAGCATTGAACCATTCATAAGTGTATTTCTCTGCCCTCAACTGCCTGATTCTGCAATTCTTCAAAGTACGTGATTCTTTCAATCTCGGCAGCACTCTTTTCCTTAGCACGATCAATCTTCTTTGATAATCCACCGTCGATGGAATCAGCTCATCTCCATCAATTTCTCATCGTCAATCACCCTCTTTTCTTTGATTCATCGGGTTTCTGTTTTGGTTCTACGGACAATATCTCACCACATCAGAAGTAGCTTTTATCAAGCGGTTTCTTTTCATCAGAATTGGGAGTACCATCTTCTTCAAAGATATCATCCATATCAACATCGTCCGCGGCATTATCAGGGGATGGATTGCCATAGTCATCGTGTGATATAGCTCCAGCCGCTTGTCTCTGTGCCTCTCTCTGACGCTTAAACTCTCTGAATTCCTCTAAATCATCCTCATCCTCAATACCATACTCCAGCAGTTTATTGGCAAATGCTATCTTCTCACGCTGTTCGTCCGTTAGATTACTATCTTCCCTTCAGCCTCCTGAATGCCAAGGATGTCGAGCAAATTATTAGCAGCTTCAGACGATGTATCATAAATATCAGAGAGAGTGTCTACCGTAAGATCCTCCGGAAGAGAAAAATCTCCATCTGAATTTACAAGCCACGCCGTTTCTTTCAATGCAATAACATCTGAAGATGTAAAGCTTGTTACTTGTGAAGAATAGTAGAAATAATGGCAATACCCTCTTAGCAAGGCTTCAATATCCCTGCAATTCCATGATGTACACCTTGTCTCTGTGATTTTCAAAAGACAATTCCATAACAATACAGATTTTGTACTATCCTCAGTATCCTCTATATAGGCAAGAATTTCTTTGCAACCATCGATTATCTTCTCGATCATATGTCACTCCACGTGTTGAATGTGGAGTCGGCATCATTCCGTCCGGATGTATAGTAGTTCACTTCTGTTCTGAAAATTGCGACATCCGTCTTGATTCCAAGTGCCGTGAGAAACCTCATAAGCTGGTTTTCTTTGGATACTCCTACCATCTCCTTATACTCGTCCAGCGCAATAAAGCGTGTGTCCGGTTTGGTTTCAAAATATGCTTTCATTTCCGCTGTGGGAAGATACATAGAGCTCACTTTCTGCCCTGTATGCTACTCCATCATCTGGATCATAATAAGACAGAAATTGACATCCCTTTATTAAACCAATAAATTCATCTCACCTCAGAATTAGAGCATTTGCAGTAATACTCAAAGAACATTTTAAAATGAGAATCTGTATCTATTTCAGCTCCATCCTCATATTGAGGAAGGATAATGTTGTAAATCTGATCCCAAGTGATGGCTGTTTAATACCTCATTTGATCGATAGTTTCTTGTTTCTTCCTTCTCGAGAAGGCAGAACTCACCATACAGTGACCCGTCATCATTCTCAACGGGAAGAAACAATATCAGCTGACCTGCCTATCAAATGCAGCAGAAGCTTCTCCGTCCTGATCTATAAATATCAGCTCACTGAAGCAACATCTTTTTCTGTGCTTCGTCTCAGATATCCATTTATATAAATCATGAAAGCCATTCTATAGGCTGGTTTCTCAATAAAACTCACCTGTAATACCTTTTATGTTTTCAAGGCTTTGGCGAATTCCACTGCACAAAGTACTCTTTGTACGTCCGCTTAATACTATATCTTCATTGATATTTGTCCTTACAGAGAATCAATATACGACAATTCTGTTATTTCTCTGAACTTCATCTCTGATAATGTGGGAAATACCCAGCACGCATCTGGGTTCTCAACAATTTCACCAAGTTGAGAATCACTGAACAGTTGAGGAATCTGGGATACAGATGCTCAATAAGCATTCCCTTTCCTAACATATCCATCCTTTCCGGGCAGAAGCTCAGATTTCTCAAATTTTTCCCTTAATACGTTCAGGCAGAAAGAACTGATCCTCATCTTCTGGATCACTGAACTCATCTTCGTCTACCGTAATAATTTCAAAAATACTATCGTCTATCAGGCGTATTCCTTTCTCTATGCCAATATCCCTAAGATATTCAATTGCGTCTGCGGAGAGATCCGCAAGAGCATTAATCATCTTATCATTATGCGGTTCTCCTGCCTTGATTCCTTCTCTACTATCTGTCAAAAGAAAGCGGTGCATGAACTATAAATTTCAAATCTGTGTACTCTTTTTGTCTGAAAGTAACAAAATGCCGGCATATCTATAGGTATCAGATGACTCTCCTGATCAGTAAAAAAACCAGTCGAATATGTCAGATATCTTCCATCGCCATTGTATTCCTCACCACGGTCATATTCCCTTGAAAACAGCCATAGGTATTCATCATAAAGATCATCGCCATCATTTTGAGTCAGAACAATATATTCTGCCTTTGTATCATCTATTACGTCTTCTCTTCTATTCACTCATGCAAACCCAGACATTCCCAAACTCAAACTCTATATCTCTTCAGGTTACTGAGAAATAACTAACTGAGATGACAGATTCTTTAATTTCTGGATATATCCTCATATGCTCAGCAGGTCCTCCTTCCTTATGGTCAAAAGGAAAGACAAACAGCGTTTCATCCTCACGCCTTCCCGGATAATCCTCGTTAAGAACCACAGGTACAATAAATCTTTCAATTCTAAAGCAGAAGTTCGGATCATACACGGGGAGAAGCTGTATACTGAAATACAGCCTAAAGCCAACCCCGAATTTGCCGATGGTTGACCCTGTTGTTTTACTTGAATTAGCAACAGAGGTAATAGCATTTATATCGCCTAGAGCATTCGTCCCGGAATCTTCCTTTTCTTTATCTGGATCTGAAATTGAAAATGACGCGATCCATTATGCGCAAAAATAAGTTTGTCCTTTCAAGTATAAACCTGGCATTTGTCGCAAATGCATCATCCGCATTCCGAAGTAGCTCATAAATAAAATGCGCCTGATCTCTGTATTTATCTACGACGCTGCTTTGAACGCCCCTAAGTGCCGGATCCTCCAGCGCCTTAGCCAAGCCCTCTCTGTGCTTTGTCAGTTTTTGAAAGAAACCCTCATCCTGTTTATCCATACGTTTTCACTTTCTGTTGCACTATTTAAGACTCGCAATCAATTCTGCCGCATCTCTGAAAGATTATTGCTTTCATAAGTCGTAATCAGCTTGCCGGGAAAATGTTTATTGTACCAGGCCTCTTTCTTTGCCCAGTGCGCCATATAGCCTCTGTCACTTGTTCTTCCAACATGCTCCCAGTAGTATTCTTCCCCTCTAAATGTCACAGTGAAATCCGGAAGGAACATAGTTCCATCAGGAGCATACAAAGGCTCCTCATACTTAAAAGGAATCTCTCTGTCAACAAGCATATTTGTTATAATAGCTTCCGATTTGGATCTCACAAAATACTCTGACAAGGTAGCAACATTCTTACCATCCTCATACCAATTGCTTCCGCATAAAGTAGTGCATCAGGAAGCGGATTAAAACTGATAGACAGAAGAATTTATTTTTCTCACCGCTGATTTCTCATTACGGCTGAGCGAAGTAAGGGTACCCACATCCTGCTGCAGAAATATCGTCACCTTTTTCTGCGCCCTTGTTATAGCTGTATAAAGCAGTTCCATTGAAAGCAAATGGCTATCTCTATGCGGTATCACAATATACACATAATCGAATTCGGATCCCTGAGACTTATGAACACTGATGGCATAAGCAAGCTCAAGATTATCTATAACCTTCTGTTCTTTAATCCATCTTCCATCAATATCCTGTCCCAGATCCTTGCCATAGTTATATCGAAGCCTCTTTCCTTGTTTTTCCCGGAGAAAAACCTGCAATCTATCAATCGAACCCTGCCATATATATTTTGGCTTTTTTCCTTCCTTTGCATATCTGTCAAGTCCGTGAATAGCGGTTATCCCGATTTCTCCGTTATATATCTCTGACTTTATATTTTTCCTCGAACTGTCCTGATATGCATATGCCGGATCAGATTGTGGACGGTTTCTGAACTGGATGACCTTGTCAAAATATCCGATTCCGTCAAGTTTCTTACTACTCCATTGTCCATTAAAGGTCTTCTGCATAAGAAGATTTAGGGAACCGGTTCCGTAAAATTCTCCTCTGTACGGAGAGATAACCTGAATGATTTCCGGATTACCGCTCCCATCCTCATCCCTGATCATCTGCTGCCATAATTTGTCCGGTGTGGCATCTTTGGCGGACATGTCCATCTGCGTATATTCTTGCATATCCCGCATCATTACACTCGTAAGGACATGCTCAAGTTCTTCCTGCTCTGTCCAGAAATAAACGCCAAGATCCTTATCTACATCACCATTTCCGTTTTTGACAATATTCTCAAACAGTTCTTCTTTTCTTGCTTTTAAGATTGCAGCTTTATCCTCATCCTCAGTCTGTTGATTTTCCTGAATGAAAATCTCGGCCAAATCAAGAATTCCGTGTCCTTTATCTTCTACCGTATTTACAAGCTGCCTTATATTATCCAGAAGCGTAGCAACATTATCAGGATACTCTACATTCAGCCAGTTTATGGTATCTGCAAAGACTCTGCCACGTCCTATAGGCGGAAGCTGATTAGGGTCTCCAATCAGTATCACGCGCTGTACACTGTTCCAATTAATCGACCTTAAAAGTGTTGCGAACAGATTCAAATCAATCATGGAGCACTCATCAATAATAATCGTGTTATAGTCTTGGTCAGTAGCACCACCGGACCGTTTTAAAGTAAAATTTCTCATTGATCCAGCCAGTCTTTGCCAGATGTGAATGAATGGTCTTTTGACGGCTTTCCTGTTTGTGTCTTTATTCTCTCTGCCGCCTTGCCTGTGGAGCCATCAAAAGAAAGCTGGTTCCTACCCCATGAACCCGGCCTATATTATCAAGGATCGCTTTTATTACGGTTGTCTTCCCTGTTCCCGCTGCTCCAGAAAGGACGCATAGCGGCTTTCTGAAAATCTGCATGCATTTATCAGCTTGATGATCCAGTATTTCCCCATATTCCGCTGCAACTTTCTTTTCTAATGAGTGACCCTTTAACTCTGAGACATTCCTTTGAAATTTATCAGGCGTAATTGCCATCTTTAATGTAATATCAGGTCTGTTCGCAAGATCCCTGGAAGATTTCTTCAACGTTCTTCGTCTTCACACATCTCTTAAATACAGATATAAATCATCCTGTCGTCTTTTTCGCTCAAGAGCGCCATCAAAGTATTTTTCGTTTCCACATCAAAGTTCTGTAGCTTATATACATGTCTCTTCCATTCTGGAAGCCGGTCGATTCTGGCATTGATTCTTTGAAGAATAGTATCCGCTTTACCAAATGAATGAGCTGGGATTCTGTTGCTTCATCTACACAATAAGCACGAAGACGTTCAGTTGAGCCGTTATCCAAAAATCTCTTCAATTCCATATTCCGGAGATGGTATTACTCCATTATCAATCTTGTAAAAGGTATAGCATCATCTGAATCAAAGCCTACATACTGCTCAAAATAAACATATGGATTCTCTGACATCTTTTTGATTGATGCCGTAATAGAAACCTTCTCTATCTCCTCTCCGATAATGCGCTTTACCTGATCCGCAGATAGATCAAATCGTGAAAGCGTATCAAAGAGAAATCAGCAGTCTCTGATCCTGTAAGCTGATACTCTCTCCGAATCTTCCTAGTACCGCTGCCAGTCTATTCCGCCGACCTCATCTCTTTTTCCTTCGAGAAAATCTCCAACACCCTGCTTGTAATCCTTCATAGATGCATCTGCTGTCAGTGTCATATGGAGAAATCAAATCATGACGTAAGGCTCTCTACAGACAGACGGAAATCCTGGATATAGTCCACCGCCGTCCACACAGTTCATTAAGAACGCTGTTAGCCATTCTTTTCTTATGTTCCAATCCTCTGTATCATCACCAATTTCAATCAGAACATCTACGACCGCTAGCAGCTGATTTTACTACCCTCAATCGCATCGTCGTTATCCACTACGACTGCCATATTTAAACGGTAGAACGATTTAACGGCTTTCAGTAATATACGCCCAATAATCTCCTCATTGTTGATATACTTCCAGTATGGAATGCAAAGCCCTCATCAGGATACGTAGATGTAACAGGTCTCTGCCACAAATCCGCATACTTTTTCTGTACCTCCGCTTCGTATTGTCACTAATAATAAAGTGGTTCAATATTCTTTACACGGGATATTCCTGCAATGACATAATTATTCTCTTCATTCTCACAGAACGGATTGCTATATCCGGCATAATAGAAAATCAAAGATTTTCCGGGTTCAAACTGAGAAAAATATCTCCGCTCCCGCCTTTCTCTTCTCGTAATCATGCTTCGACCGAACCCACCATGAATTTCCACATCCTCGTTGACATCTGCTCATAGCACCATGTGCAGACTGTATGTGGCGGCAAATCCAATTTAATTGCATCGGCATCACTTTTCTTCCAGAAATCCGGCGGATCAACTCTTACCCTGATGGTGTCCTTGCCAAATGCATTAACACTAAGTCCACAGGCAACAGCGCATGGATTCGCTGAACAAGGCTCTCCTGCATGAGCAGTCTCATACTCAATATCACGTGTACCTGCAATCAGATCCCCCGGATATGAATGCTGCCCGATACAATATAAATTTTCATACGGCTTCTGGCAGATGTGGCCATTCCAGCCCTCATTATGCCATGCCAGTCTTATACTCATATGTGTTGCCATTCGACAACCTCCTAACTCAAACAACTTCGGAATATTATACCGGATTAGTTCTGCATCGTTCTTTATGCCCTGATTTTTACATTCTTGTATAGCCTCCCAGTTAAGACGCAATGGCTTTTCCTGTTTAAGGATAACAGCTTCTGGATGTTCCAGAATGTAAATAGCCGACTCTCTTGAAAATCCATGTTTCTGGATATTGATGATATCCCATGCGTTGATCATATTACACGAATTCACACTAGTCATGCTTTTGGTTCTCGCCCTGCAGCTCTGTATAAGCCCTTGAAACCTTCAGGAAATAATTTGACAGTTTAAACAGGATAACCTCGTCTATTACGCTTAATACATCGGAAATCACTATGTTCTTATGGTTCTTGAAAAAATTATAATCCACATACTCCCGGTCAATATACATGCCATTCTTGGGATTATCCTCTTTGTTCTTTATCGCCTGATACATGATGGTACTAAGTCCACAGTCTCTTATCCACTGTGCAAGGATTACCTGGTACCAGAAGAGTCTGCCGTGCTTATGGGAATATTTCCGACATGCCCTAATGTCTCTGATTCATAGATATCCCATTTAAAATCTTACAGAGTCTGTTCAGAAAGGCTGTCAACTCGTCATATTAAAAAGAACTGTCAACAAGTACCGCCGGGAACTCCAGAGGATTGCTCTGACTTGTAATCGCTTCGTATAAGGATTCACTCTGGTCGACTGATACGGTGATATCATTTTCCTGAAGGAACTCCGTCCTGTTGATAATGTTATGGCGGATTTTCTCTTTTTCCCCAGGTTTCATGACCTTGGCAAACTCGCACTTACGAGACTATTTCTGCCCATAAGAATATCGTTCAGCAACGCAATGCCGAGTTTACGCATCAGGTCGTATGAATCCGCCGATTGGTTGCTGGGATATTTCTGAAATTCCACCGTACTGGCTAACAGTGCTTTTATAACATCTGCGGCTTGCTTAGACCCTTCTCAACGGATAATGTCTGCGGTTTTATGTCTTCCTTTAGAATCTGCTCATATTTTTCTTCTGCCTTTTCATTGGAGGCAAACAGAAAAACACTTTATGTAATAAACAATGATTTACACCATATACTACATCTTCGCTACAAATATTTGTTTTTACAAAAATAGAGAGGGTTAGCCTCTCTATCTACCTTAATGTTTCGTTTTTGGGATAAAGGTACTAGACACCTTATTTGTTTTAATAATCCTTTAGTTAAGAAACAACTAATACTTGCTTTTTAATAATAGCATTACCTTTAATTCTTTACAATGTACAGAGTTTGAACAGTTAAATAAAAGCATCTAGCAATCGTAGTATGACTTCATTTATTTTTGATATAAAAACTGAATCAGAACAGTAAAAAGCTATATATACTGACTATATAGTATAGTACTGAACTTGAGCCACTCTCTAGTTGATCTCCTGAGAAACAGATACTAAGCGAAAAACTGTATTTTTGTTTCAGACCTATACTGCATAAGTGATATTTATGATTTTGATGTTTAATTCTGTTTTATTTTTATTACCCCTTCTATATACTTTCCGGTTTTACAATGTTTACTTTGGGGAATAAAATTCACTCATTCTTTACTCTTCCATCATCTTCTTGGACTCTTCCACTACACGATTCTGGATATCTCCGGGAGCCTGCTCATAGCGAACAAAGTAGAAGGAAAAGCTTCCTGCTCCTCCGGTCATGGAGCGAAGGTCGGTGTTGTAAAGATAGAGGTTACTCATGGGAAGCTCAGCCTCAACCAGCTGCTTTCCGTCTCTAAGGGCGGTCATGCCCAAAATCTTTCCTCTACGCTTATTCAGATCTCCCATAATATCTCCGGTAAAGGCATCCGGAACAGTAACATTCAGGTGTGCAATCGGCTCTAAAAGCATAGGGCTTGCCTGAAGGAAAGCATCCTTAAAAGCCATGGAAGCCGCTGTCTTAAAGGCCTGCTCGGAGGAGTCTACCGGGTGGTAGGAGCCGTCCAGTAAGGTGGCATTGACTCCTACAACAGGATATCCTGCCAAGGTCCCTTCTGCAGGACTCTGCAATTCCCTTTTCACAGCCGGGAAGTAGTTCTTCGGTACAGCACCACCGAATACCTGCTCTTTAAAACTATAGTACTGGTCGTAATCAAAGCTTGAGAGAATTCCATAACAACATCTCCGTACTGTCCGTGTCCACCGGACTGCTTCTTATATTTACCCTGTACCTTCACGGTCTTCTTTAATGGTTTCCCTGATAAGCAAATCGAGGTTTTTCCAGGTTAATGGAAACATTGTATCTATCCTTTAATCGGGAAGCCAAAACCTCTAACTGCTGTTCTCCGATAGCATAAATTAAGCTCTGTCTGTTTTTCAGGATCAGCCTGTAATCTGATGGTTCTGTCCTCGTCCATCATCTTCTGTAAAGCAGTGGAAAGCTTATCCTCATCCGCCTTTTGCTCTGCACTGATAAGCCATAAAGGTAAAGGGCTCGGAAAGCTTGGGTCCATGATACAAAATAGGTGCATTACGAACGGAGATACTGTCTCCTGTTTCACTAATATTTAACTTTGCTACCGCACCGATATCTCCACTCTTTAATTCAGGCACTTGATAGGGTATTTCCCTCGAAGAAGATAGAGCTTTCCACCTTTTTCCATGCTTTCTTTATTTACATTGTAAATCTCGGAATTGGCCTTTAATACACCGGTACAAATCTTAAATAGACTGTATTTTCCAAGGAAAGGATCTGCAATAGTCTTCCAAATCTTTGCGCTCAGGCTCTTATCAGACTGATACTTCGCTCTGAAGTGCTCTCCGGTAGAAGCATCCACACCGATGGATTCCAAGGACTCGGGAGAGGGGAAGTACTTTTCCAAAACCTGAAGCAATACATTGAATCCCTGAACATTGGGGCCTGAACCCATAAGAACCGGTGCAATCTTGCAGGCTTTACATTCTCCCGTAAAGCGGCTTGAATTTCTTCTACCGTAAACTCTTCTCCGGCAAAAATACTTCTCCATCAGTTCGTCGGAGCTTTCCGCTACTGCCTCCAGTAAGGCGGAACGGGCAATGGTTAAGTGCTTCTCCACATAGTCGGGAATGGGACAAGCCTCATATTCATTCATCTTTGTAAAGCGTCTTCCTGCCATCTTTACCACGTTTACAAAGCCCACGAATTTCTCATTTTCACGGATAGGAAGCTGGAAATGGTGCTACGGATTTACCGAACTGTTTTTCCAGATCCAGAACCAGCTGTCTGAAGGAAGCCTTGTCATCATCCATATTGCTGACAAAGAACAGTCTGGGAAGAGCATTGCTTCGCAGAGCTCCCAAGCCCGAACCGTTCCCTGGCTCAATTCCCGCCTTACCGTTTACCACGATAATAGCTCGCATCCGCCGCAGAAACAGCCTCTTCCACCTCGCCTACAAAGTCGAAGTATCCGGGAGTATCCAAAATATTCATCTTCAGCTCTCGGACTCTCCCTTATACTCGATAGGAATCACGGAAGTGGAAATGGAGAACTTCCCGCTTCTTTTCTTCTTTATCAAAGTCAGACAGGGTGTTCCTGTCATCAACACTGCCCATTCTATTAATTCCAGAAGTTACATAGCTAATGCTTCTGCAATGGTGGTTTTTCCGGCACCTCCATGACCTAAAAGAACTACGTTACGAATACTGCCGGTTTCATAAACTTTCATAGATCCTTCCTCCTATTTCTAACAATGCAGTCTATTGCATGTCGCAAGATATATAGTTGTATTGTATATGAAAAAGGCAATATTACAAGAAAATCCGTTGTTTTGTATTATAAGTCAAAGAGGGACATCTGGTTGGATAGGGGAATGTCACCTAGAAGCCCCAATTCATGGAATTTGTCTGCAAAGGCCTTAGGACAGTGGGTTCTTTGAATAAAATCATCCTTGGAGAGGTATTTTCCGTATTTTGCTCCCTCTTCCAAGCCCTGGGCCACCGCCTCTCCCAAACCTGCAATACAACTAAAGGAAGGCATAATCTCTCCCTTTTCCGTAATTTGAAAGTCCTTTGCCTTCGCCTTGTAAATGTCTAAAGGAGCAAATTGAATTCCTCTGGCATACATTTCCTCACAAATCTTCATATCCCTAAGACAGAGTTGATCTGTTGCGGAAAGCTTCTCTCTAGAAGAATACTCCTTAATATGAAAACGGAGCTTCTCCACACCGAAGCACATCTTATCAAAGTCAAAGCCGTCTGCTCTAACCGTATAATAGGCGGTATAGTATTCCTTAGGATAGAAAACCTTACAATAGGCTACGCGATAAGCCATCATAACATAGGCTGCCGCATGGGCCTTAGGGAACATATATTTAATTTTTACAGGCATCAATGTACCACTGGGGTACTCCCATGTTCCAGCATATGCTCGCACCACTCATCCTTTAAGGGCTTATGCTTTCTGGTAGCCTCCATAATGTTAAAGCTTTCTCCCGGCTCCAAGCCCATGTGCATCAAATACACCATAATATCGTCACGACAGCAAATAGCTTCACGAAGGGTGGTTACCCCGCTTAGGATAAGATCCTGGGCATTGTTCAGATAGACATCCGTTCCGTGGGAAAGTCCGGAAATACGAATCAGGTCGGAAAGGTATTTCGGCTTGGTATCCTGTACCATTTGCATAGCAAACTGGGTACCAAACCCCGGAACTCCCAGGCAGCCCAATTCCACCCCCTGAATATCTGCCGGGAAATGCCTAAAGCTTCCGTGGATTGGAACAAGGACATCACTTCAGGAGAATCCAAGGGAATATCCTTTACCGGATCCAAGCCCGTTAAATCCTGCAGCTTTCGAATCATGGTGGGATCATCATGTCCCAGAATGTCCAATTTCAAAAGGTTATGGTCAATCTTATGGTAGTCAAAATGGGTGGTAATAATGGGGCTTTCCGTATCATTGGCAGGATGCTGTACCGGTGTAAAGGTGTTGATATCCTCTCCATGGGGAAGCACCACAATACCGCCGGGATGCTGTCCGGTGGTTCTTCTGATTCCGGTAATTCCCGCTACCAGACGATTCAACTCCGCAGTTCTCTCTTTTTCTCCCCGCTCTTCATAAAATTTCTTAATCATACCATAGGCGGTTTTTCAGCTAAAGTACCGATAGTTCCCGCCTTGTAGGTATTTTTCCTCTCCGAAAAATGGCTCTGGTATAGGCATGGGCTCTGGCTTGATATTCTCCGGAGAAGTTTTAAGTCAATATCCGGCTCCTTATCTCCGTCAAAGCCCAGGAAGGTTTCAAAGGGAATATCAAAGCCCAGACGATTTAACACCGTACCGCAGTGGGGACAGATTTTACTGGGCATATCGTATCCGCACATACGGAATAGGACTTTACCTCCTCCGAGTCAAAGTCCGTGTAATAGCATTTAGGGCAGACATAATGAGGCGGCAAAGGGATTTACCTCGGTAATATAGGGCTATGGTAGCGCAAAGGAAGATCCTACAGAACCTCGGGAACCTACCAGATAGCTCATCCTCATTGGACTTATCCACCAGCTTTTTGGGCAATATATACATCACGGAATAACCGTTGGAGATAATGGAATTTAATTCCGTCTCCAAGCGGTTCTCTACCATTTCAGGAAGCTTGGGTCTATAGATTTTATGGGCAGTCTCATAACAAATCTGCCTTTTAAAAGTTTCATCGGAATGTTCAATAATCGGAGGACACTTGTCGGGACGAACAGGCTTTATCGGCTCACACATTTTCATGATCTTCAAGGGATTGTCAATGACCACCTGCTTTTGGGTATTGCTGTCCAGATAGGAAAATTCCTCCAGCATCTCCCCGGTACTCCGGAAAAAGAGTCTTGCCTCTCCTTCCTCATCTGTCATTCCCTTAGTAGCCAAAACGATTCTCCGAAGGACATCATTTTCCTCATCCGCATAATGGGCATCGCAGGTCGCACAAACCGGCTTTTTTTCAACTGCTCTCCCAAGGCAATAATCTTCTTATTATAAGCAATCAAAGTCCTCTTCCGTTTCTGCGGAAAAACGGTCTGATTCCAGCATATAGGCATTGTTTCCCAAGGGCTGAATTTCCAGATAATCATAAAAGGATGCAATTTCCAAAAGCTGCTGGTCGTCCGCCCCTCTCACCATAGCCTGAAAAAGCTCTCCGCTGGAACAGGCAGAGCCGATAATCAGTCCTTCCCGATATTTTTCAGCAAAGACTTTGGGAATTCTCGGCTTCATTCTGAAATACTGCAAATGGGACAGAGAAACCAGACGATAGAGGTTGATTCTTCCAATATCATTTTTGCCAGCAGGATAATATGATAGCTGGGAGAGCTTCGCACCTTCCCTCACCTGATCCACCTCCAGACTGTCGATTTCTCTAAGGAGCTTTACGCCTCTTTGCTCTAAAATCTCCAGTTCCTTTAGGTATATTCTTGCGGTAGCCTCCGCATCATCCACCGCCCTATGGTGATGCAAAAGCTCAATCTTTAATTCCTTAGCCACAGTGTCTAACTTAAAACGATTTAACCTGGGTAAAAGCAGGCGAGACAAGGCCACCGTATCAATAACCGGCGCTGAAAAAGGAATGTTTAAGGCCTTAGCTTTGGTGCTGACAAAGTGATAGTCAAAGTCCGCATTATGAGCCACCAAAATCGCATCCTTGGCAAAGTCCAGAAATTGTGGAAGTACCTCTTCGATTCCCTTGGCATCCATTACCATGGAATCATCTATAGAGGTTAATTGCGTAATTCGAAAGGGAATCGGCACCCCGGATTTACAAAACACATCCATCCGGTCAATGATTTTTCCGTTTTCAATCTTCACCGCACCGATTTCAATAATATGATTGACTCTCGGATCAAAACCGGTGGTCTCCAGATCAAAGACCACGGTGGTACTGCTTAGATCTCTCTTGCAAGCATTTTTCACAATGGAATCCAGGTCATTTACCAGGTAGCCTTCCATGCCGTAAATCAGCTGTAAATCCTTCTGTCTTCCTATCTTTTCTAAATAAGCCATGGCATCCGGAAAAGGTCTGTACTACGCCACTGATCCGTAATAGCCATTGCAGGCATGCTAAAATCCAGGGCTCTGTCGATATATTTTTCAACATCCGAAACCCCGTCCATATCCGACATCTTGGTATGTAAATGCAGTTCTACCCGCTTTTCTTTTTCTAAATCTTCCCTCTTTTTCCGGGTAAAGGAAGATTTCTTAATCCCCTGCACATGGGCCAGCTCCATCTCCTGGTCATAGCTGTCATACTCCATGGTTCCCTTGATGCATATAGCATTATCCTTTTTGAGAAAGGTCTGGCTTCCTCCAGATTTCTCTTCCTCCACAAAAATCTTAGAGGCCAAAGAATCCGTATCATCCGTAAAGGAGAAGCTGAAAATGGTTTTTTTCCGGAACGGTGGTCCGTTCATCCACCTGAATAATCAGTCCTTCCACCGTTACCAAACCGCCATCCTCCGGAATATCCTTTAGCGGAATGGGGCTATCGGAGAAGTCTCTTCCATAGTACACATCGCTATGATCGGAACGCTTAAACTGAAACTTTCCTTTGTTAAAGCCCTTTTTCTCAAAGCCCTTCTTCTCAAAGGATTTTTCCCCTGTACCTTTCTTCGAGTCTAAAGAAGATGCTTCAGCAGTGTTTTTGCCAAACCGGTATGAGTATTGCCTGCATTCTGCTCAGCCTCGAGGCTTTGTATTTTTCCGGAAAAATCCTGCTGAAGCGCTGTTTCCATCAGAAAGTGCTGAACTCTCTTGGCTTAGAGAAGCTGCTTCCCCGGCCTGTATTGCCATATCACCTGTTTCCGGATAGCCCACACTTCCCTCTGCACCCGCATAAGCATCGGACAGTCCCACCGCCGTATATCCCGGATTTTCGGAAGAAGCATACAGAGCGGCGTTATCCCTATCCGCTTCCTCCTCATCTTTTTCTTTGCAGGCACAAACCGGATGGTAAAAATGGATAGAACACCGCAACGCTCTTCAAAAATCTTTTGAATGACTCTGAACATTCCTTTTCTTCCTTTTTGAAAAAGAATTTGTTCCTCTAAAAATAAGAGAGAGACGATCGTCTTCTCCATTCCATTTCCCCTGCTTCATCATCTGATACAGGAGAATGTTTCTTTCCTTTAATTCCTCCAAAAGAGATTTTCATAGAATTCATAAAGCACTTTTTGCCGTATATTGACTGGATAGGTGAAAGCTTTCTCGAATGCAAATCGCTAATTTTTCTTTCCCGATAAAAAGCTGCTTATAAATAGCCTCTTCCATTTCCCTGAATATCACTTCGCTCCAGTAAATGGTCACTATGCAAAATAAATACTCAGCTTCGATCTGTCTTTTTCAAAGTGATTCTGCTTATGGTGGTATTCAAAAACATTCCCTTAAATGCTCCGATACCGTTAATTCCTGAAATACTTGAAAAACTGCTTCATGCCTATCCTTTCTGTTTATTTAATCAGGGTATTTTTTTCGATTTCTCCTTGAGGGCGGAGAGCAAATCCTTCTCCTCCACCTTGCGAATCACTTCACCGTGCTTTCATCAAAAGTCCCACACCCTTGCCCCCCGGCAATGGCCAGATCCGCCTCCTTAGCCTCTCCCTGACCGTTTACCACACAGCCCATTACAGCAAGCTTTAAGGACTTCTCCGGATAAGACTGGACCAGCTTTTTCCACAGCATTAGCCAGAGAAATCAGGTCAATGTCGGTTCTTCCGTAGGTAGGACAGGAAACCACATGGATACCATCCCTTTTTCAGTCCCAGGGTTTCCAAAAATCAGTCGACTGGTTTTATTTCTTCCACTAGGATCCGCAGAAAGACTTCACACGAATCGTATCTCTGATTCCTTCACCCAAAATCATAGCCAGTCCCATGGCGGATTTGATATTTCCGGACCAAACCGTTCCGGACTCGGTAATACCTACATGCAAAGGATAGGGGCAGGATTCTGCCACAATTTTATGGGCTTCCACTGCCATCAAAACATCGGAGGACTTCATGAAAGCACCAAATTTCTGATAGCCCATTTCTACTCAAACGCAATTGCCAAGGCTGACTCCGCAAGTCCCTGAGCCGTTACTCTTCCCTGATATTTTTCCAAAACTTCCTTTTCCAGGGAGCCGGAATTTACCCCGATTCGAATGGGAATCTTTCTTTCCTTGGCACAGTCCACCACAGCCTGAAGTCTTTCTCGGGATCCGATATTTCCCGGATTAATACGAATCTTATCCGCACCTGTTTTCCATGGCAAGGATTGCCATACGGTAGTCGAAATGAATATCCGCAACCACCGGAATCGGAGAAGCTGCCCTTAATTTCCTTTTAAAGCAAATGCCGCTTCCTTCGTAGGTACGGTAAGTCTGATGAGTTCGCACCCCTGCCTCTGCCAGCCTTTGAACTTGCGCTATACTTCCCTTGATATCCTCCGTCTTGGTATTACACATGGACTGTAAAACCACCGGATTTCCACCGCCGATTTTAAGTTTCCCTACCTCTACTACCCTTGTATCTTCTCTTTTGAACATAGCATTCCTTTATACAAAAATTAAGAGCTAAAATATTTTGAATAGGCTCCGGTCAACAAATTAAACACATCATTTCCGACAATCAATACCATAAGGGCTAGTAGGAAAACCATTCCTGCAGTATTGATTCGTTCCTCCCACTTGGGATTCAGTCTTTTTCTTGCCAGCATTTCCAAAAAGAATGAAACAGCAGTCGTCCTCCATCCAGAGCAGGAATAGGCAAAAGGTTCATTACCGCCAGATTGACACTAAGCATCATGACTCAGGTTCAACAAAACCAATAACATGACGAAAAATCCATATTGGCTGGAGCTGGAAACACTTTCTCCGATAACTGCAACCGTTCCCACCGGTCCCATGACTTCCTGTCTGCTGACCTTTCCTTTACTAATCAAAGCCAGACTGTCAATCACCACTCTGGCATTAAAGGCCAGTTCATAAAAAGCTGTATTCTATAGTCTTTAAAGGGTTTTGAAACTTCACTCGCTCAGAGGAAAGAGCCACGCCCATACGATAAAGTCCTGTAGAAGGATCCTTATAGGCAGGGAACTGAAAACTGAGCTTTTTCCCCATCTCGAAGAACCGTGAGACTGACTTCTCCTTCTTGCACCTCCTCCTTATGAAGCTCCATATACATGGCAAGCTCGGAGAAGCTATGAACAGTTCTTCCTTGGCATTACCAATTTTAATGAAACGAATCTCATCTCCTCCTGTAAACCGCTTTCCATGGCAGGAGTAGATACATTGAGGAGGCAATTTTCGGGCTGTACCCTCAATCGTTCCGGTAAGGAAAAGGGCAATCAAAAAGCCTAAAAGAAAGTTGTTGAAAACGCCGGCACATACAGATAATAAAACGCTGCCAGGCAGGGCTTTCCTTCAAAGCTCTTCGTCTTTAATTCTTCTTCGCTATAGATTACTCCGTCAAAATCATAGACATTTTCCGCATTATCCTCCTGCTTTTGGAGCCAGAAAATCACTGAGCCTGCCGCATCCTCTCCCAGCATGGCACAGCTCTCCCCAAGGGAAGTAACTTTAAAGCTGTATCGGGTATTTTTTTATAAAAAGGATAGGAGTCTGAGCCCCATCCCAATGGAAAACTCATTTACCCCTACATGAAAAAACTTAGCCGCAAGAAAATGCCCCAGTTCATGGAAAAAAACCAAAAATGACAGGGCAAGTATGGCCAAAACTATACTCAATTCTTCTCCTCCTTATGTAATCTTCTCACTTTTCTCTGCTCCACTGTTCCGTTTCGAAAATTTCCTCTACAGAAGGAAATTCCTTCCAAGACTTTTCGTGTTCCTTCATGCAATGGGCAATGCTTCTTGGAATCTCCATGAATCGAATTTTATCCTCTAAGAATAAGCGAACCGCCTCTTCGTTAGCCGCATTATATACCGTAGGCATACTGCCTCCCTTGGCACCGGCCTCCATTCCCAAAGCAAGCCCTGAAAATCTTCAAGGAAGGAGGAAGAAATGAAGGGAAAAAGGCCTAGAAAAAGTCTATTCTTTGTTCTCGGTAGCACTCCTTTCCTCTTGAAAGAGGGCGTAGGCAATGGGCAGACGCATATCCGGTACCCCATCTGTCCCTTTACTGCGCCATCCTGAAAGACCACCGCGGAATGTAAATGCTTTTCCCGCTGAATCACTACCTGAATCTTCTCCATGGGAATATTAAAGAGCCAGTGGCTTCCATCATTTCCAAGCCCTTATTTACCATGGTGGCGGAATCAATGTGATTTTTGTCCCATGGACCAGTTAGGTGCTTTTAAGGCATCCGCCTTGGTTTTTCCTTCCATCTCTTCCTTTTTCAGTCCGAAAAAGGACCGCCGGAAGCCGTTAACAAAGGGATTCCACTGAATTTTCTTCTTCCCCGAAGACATTGCCAAATGGCGGAATGCTCCGAGTCATCGGGAAAGAGCTCGCCCGTATTCCGAAAGCATAGGCATAATCAAATGTCCTGCACAAACCAGCGTTTCTTTATTGGCTAAAGCAATCTTTTTTCCTGCCTTAATGGCGGAAATCGTAGGAAGAATCCCAATCATGCCTACCAATGCAACCACCACCATATCCGCCTCTGGAAGGGTAGCCAGCTCAATCAAGCCCTCCATTCCGGAAGACACAGGCATATTCAAGTCCGCAGAAAGCTTTTTCTGCCAAAGCTTCTTCACATACACAAAGCTTTGGGAACCTGCCATTCTCCTGCCTGCTCCTTTCAAAAAGCTCTATTTTGATTTCACCGAAAGTCCAATTACCTTATGCTCTGGATGATCCTTTAAAAGGGATAGACACTGGGTTCCGATGGAACCGCTGCTCCCTAAAATTACGATATTCATTCTGTACCTTCCCTGTATAATTCAGTATTAATAACGTCATTATTAATTATAACGTATTTTGCTCTTTCAAGCTTATTATAAAGATAGGGACGATTGTTTTTCCTTCTTTGTATTAAATCTTTTAAAATAATCTAAAAACTGTGATGCCATAGTAAATAATCGTGCGGTAAAAAGAACGGAATCAAAACGATCCAAAATTCCTCCATGCCCCGGAATCAAATGGCTGTAGTCCTTGATTTGAAAAATCTCTTTTCATTCCGGAGGCCATCAAATCTCCGCCTATGGAAAATAAGGCGGCAAGAGAAACTGCCAGGGCTACATAAAAAGGGGATAAATGCAGAGGAGTCCGTGTCCCTTAAAGATAATTGCAAAATGAAGGATAAAATCCTGATCCCAGATATCCTCCCACAGCCCCTCCCAGGTCTTTTTCGGGACTTAAAAACTCGGTGTCATTTTATGCTTTCCAAAGAGAAGTCCGGCGCAGTAGGGCACAGGTATCTGCTCCCCAGCTGGATAAAAACACCAGCTAGACCAGCACTCTTCCCATGGGGAAGACTCCTACACAAATAAATATAGGATAAAAGGATGCCGGCATAGGAAAACCAAAAAGAGCAGAGCAATTCCCTGAATATCCGCTTTGGGATAGCTTAACACATAATAGAAGCCCAAAAGAAAAGAGATAAGAGAAAGCAGAAAAGAAAGATATAGGAAGTTTTGCAAAAATAAGGCTGAATAGTAAAGAACAACAAAAATAAGACAGAAAGAAATCTCTTCTTCTCTAAAGAAAAAGCAATGCAACAATTCATAAGAGGCAAAGAGGGATAAAAACAGGCAAAAATCAAGACTGAAGACCTCCCTAGGGAAGGATTCCGAATAACAGTAAAAGCAGAACAAGACCGCTAATCAGCCTTGTCAGAAAAGGAACTCAACTTTATGTTCATTTTGTCCCTCTTTGTCCCGTCCTATTTTCCTTTTGTTCCGTACTACTGTCCTTTTTGTTCTACCATATACTACCCTTTACTATATCTTTCCAAAAATATCTTTTCAAAAGTGATTCTTCCATGCATCTCTATACTCACAGAAAGAAAAAGTTCCTGAAGAAAAGAGAGCAAATTGTCTATACCTTCCGTCCTCCAAAAGCGCCTTTCTCTTTTCTGATAGGAGGCAAATGGCCTTTTTCCAGCTCTTCCAAAGTTAAAGTCCGCCAGTATACCGAGCTGATATAGTACTCCGCATAGGCGGACTGCCACAGGAGGAAGTTTGAGGCATGAAACTCTCCGGAGGTGCGAATCACCAAATCCGGATCCGGCGTTCCTGCAGTATCCAGATAGTTCGAGAACTCTTCTTCCGTAAGATGAGAAAGCTTCTCGCTGAGCTCTGAAGGAGAACTTTCCAGGGCTATTCTGCGAATAGCCCTAATCATCTCGTCTCTGCCCCTCGTAATTTACGGCAAAGCTGAAAAGCATACCGGTATTTGCCTTGGTGCTCTTCCAGCTCTGCAAATGCCCTTTTGAATATCCTCCGGAAAAGCGGCTTTTTCTCCCTATCATTTTTCGCTCGAACATTGTTGGCATTTGGCTACGGTAATCAGCTTTTTCATATAGAAACGAAAGAGCTGCATCAAAGCTCCCACTTCTTCCTCGGAACGTTTCCAGTTTTCCGTGGAAAAGCCGTAAACTGTTAAATACTCTATGCCAAGCCTTGCACAATCTTCCACGGTTTGTTCCAGTGTCTCACAACCCTTTTTATGTCCTAAAGTCTTTGGTATCGCATGAGAAGTTGCTCAACGACCATTGCCATCCAAGATGATGGCAATGTGCCTTGAAGGCTTCTGCTCTTGATTATTTTGAAAAATCATACAGTCATTAATTCCTTTATTCTTAGCCCTCAACAGACTTGTCAATTTTCTCAATCATATGGTCTGTAAGCTCCTGAATATCCTTGGTCTGTCTGCTCAGGTCATCCTCGGTGATTTCTGCATTCTTTTCCAGCTTCTTCGCCAAATCCATAGCATCTCTACGAATATTTCGAATGGCAATCTTAGCGCCTCTCCCTTTTTCTTTACATCCTGGTTAATTCTTTACGTCTCTCCTCGGTAAGCTCCGGAAAACCAGACGAATCACCTGTCCGTCATTGGTAGGATTGATTCCCAGTTCAGACATATTGATTGCTTTTTCAATTTCTTCATAACGGACTTATCCCAAGGCTGAATCTGAAGAATTCTCGCCTCGGTACAGATACGTTTCCTACCTGCTGAATCGGGGTGGGTGTACCGTAGTAATCCACCATAATACGGTCTCAAAACGGGGGTTGGCTCTTCCTGCACGAATAGTTCCCAGCTCACCATCAGGTTATCGTGAGTCTTGTGCATCTTCTCAATGTAAATGGTAAATCGATCATCCATCTTTCTTTCCTCCGGCTCTTCTTATCTTGTATACCAAAGCTTTCATTTCATGGAACAAAGCTTTTATTCATAACGAGTATCGCTCGCAAAGCGTGCGATATCTCTGTTTATAGGACAATGATTCTTTTGAATATCAATCCGCTGTAACTCTGGTTCCTCTATGCTCTCCCAAAAGAGCCTTTGGCAATACTGTCTTCCTTCTAAAGAAAAATACGGACAAGGGAAGTCTGTTTTCCAAGCAAAGAATGGATGTGACAGGTCAATTACCTGCAGTCTCCACTACCTCATCAATGCTTAAGCTTTTCATATTTCTTTTGCATCCGGGAAACTTCTTGGGATCCTTATCATAAACGCCGTCAATGGCCTTTAGCCAAAAGAATCTCCTTACATTCCAATTCCAATGCCCGAAGCACTACTCCGGTATCCGTAGAAAAGAAAGGGATGTCCCGTACCTCCGGCGCAAAATACCACCTGTCCTTTTTCAAAGCCTTCACCGCCTTATCCTTGAAAAAGCTCCGCCATATCTCCTACGGCAATGGAGGACATAATCTTTGTTTTTCAATCCGCTGATGCGGAAAATTTCAGAGACATAAATACAGTTCATCATGGTGGCTAAAATTCCCACCTGATCCGCCTTGTAGCGATCCACCTGCTCTGACTGTCTTCCTCTCCAGAAATTGCCTCCGCCAATCACAATGGCTACTTCCACCCTCTTGGCTTACGGCTTCCTTCACCTGCTTGGCCACGAGAAAATCACATCATCGGAAAACTGAAGTGCTTTTCCCTGCCAGGGCTTCTCCGGAAAGTTTCAACATCACTCTTCTATTTGGCATACTAACCTCCCTTTTGACTTTCCCTAGTTTAATATACAAAAAAAGCCTCGGCAATTTCTTCCGGGGCTTTTTCCTGTAAAAATAAACTTTACGAAGGAATTCTTAATTATTCCTTTGCAGCATGCATGAAATACCAGAAACCGTTTGATGGTGCCATACATTCTTTAAATTCTCTTTCTGTAACCAAGTATCATTGTAGTAGGCAAGAGGAGCAATAGCGGCATCCTAAGAGCTCAACTGCTCTGCCTCGTGCATAGCATCATAGTAAGCTCGCCTTGTCGGTAAGGGTCTTGCCTTATCCATAATGGAGTCATATTCCGTGCTGGAATACTTACCGTCGTTGTTTCCGTTAGTTGTTACCAAAAGATTTTAACATATTGGCAGATCATCCCAGTCATAGAGCCATCCCTGTCTTGCGATATCAAAGTTTCCGGAACGACGGTCTGCCGTAAAGCTTGCCCACTCAAGGATATTGATGGAGCAATTTAATCCAAGCTCCTTTTTCCATACATCCTGAGCATACTCCGCTACCGGCTTATGATAATCCGTATCATTGGTGGAATAGGTAAATGCAGGGAAGCCTCTCTCCGTTGGGGTAACCTGCCTCAGCTAAAAGCTCCTTTTGCCTTTTTGCAAGCTGTGCATCATAGCCCTTCAAATCAAAATGCATTGCCGTACTTTTTCCTCTGTAACCTTCTCAAAGGAGCTTCCTCCTTCGCATCGGAAACACCGGTTCCCACGAAGTTGGTTGCCGGACTGTAAAGTCCCTGCATAATGCTGTTTGGCAATATAATCACGATCCAATGCCAAGGATAAAGCTGCTCTCTACCTTTGGGATTGTTGAAAGGCCTTATTGCAGTTGAAAATCATAAAATAGGGTTCCGCGAAGGGATCGATATGATAATCCGCTGTCTTTTTGAACGCCTCCAGCTCCTCCTTCGGGAAATCTCTGGAGAAATCCAGGTCTCCCTGATTATAAGCGGTATAAGCTGCATTGGAGTCCTTTACCAAAAAGCCAGTTAATGGTTTCAAAGGTAACGTTATCCTTGTCCCAGTAATTCGGATTCTTGGTCAAAACATACTGCTCATCCTGAGTATAGGCGGATACATAGTATGGACCGTTGGAAACGTAGGTCTCTGCAGTGTTTGTCCAAGCGTTCCTGTTTGCTCTCAATGGTAGCCTCCTGTACTGGAACCATTACCGCAAAAGGCACAGATTTGCTCGAAAATAGCTACAGGGATAGGCAAGATGGATAACAAAGGTCTTATCATCCGGTGCTTCTAAATCCCAAAGGCATCCAGATTTGCCTCCAGCAGTCTCCTTTATAACCCTTCACCATGCCCAAAAAGCTCTTCCGCATAGGGCGCTGCAGTGCAGGATCGGCTACTCTTCCAAGAATAAAGAAAATCTTAGCGGTTAAATCGGTGCCGTCAGACCACTTTTAAGCCATCCCGCAAATGGAAGGTATAGGTTAATCCGTCATCACTCTTCTCATAGCTTTCCGCCTGAGCGGGAAACGATGTTTCCGTCCTTATCATAACGTAAAAGTCCTTCAAAGGTGTGGTTAATCATGTTTGCCGCTTCTCTGGCGTTGTTTAATGCAGGATCAATTGTCTCTTGGGGTGGTCCGATTTCCACGTTTAATACGGAATTATCGGAAGCCTCTGCTCCTCCGCCTTTGTTGCATCACTTCCCTGCTTTCCGCTGTCAGCTGATTTTTGTCCTCCGCAAGCCGCCAAGGATACAGCTACAGCCATGGAAAGTCCCAGAAAAATTTTTCTTCATTACTCCTCCTCTTCAATGAAACGAAAGCCTTCGAATATCCTCGAAGCAATCGTTAAGTTAAAAACCTTTGAGATTCTACTATAGAAAAACGGTCAGGACAATGCCCGACCGTTTTTCTTTTATATACTTTTTTTAAATTTCTTTTTAAGCTTTTTACCATACATAAACAGGAAATATCCCGTTGGGGTATGCCAAACATTGCTTAAGTTCTGGCTTCTCCAGATAAAACTCCGTGTAGTAAGTCACAGGGCAAGCGCCATAGTCCTTTAACAGAACCTGCTCCGCCTGATGCAGATAATCATAGTGTCTCTCTACATTTGCAGTCTTTCTCGCCTTGTCCACCAAAAGCATCAAAATCCGGATCGCTGTACTTACCGTCATTGTTACTCGTTTCCGGTTTCAAAGAGATTAATCATATTGAAGCGATCGTTGTAATCCATTACCCAACCGTTTCTTGCCACATCATAGTTTCCGGAACGACGGTTTGCTGTTACGGTCTTCCACTCCCTGAATGTCGATGTTCATGGTCAGTCCCAACTGTCCCCAAGCATTTTGCAGGTACTCTGCCACAGGCTTATGGTAGCTGGCATCATTGGTCAGGTAGGAAAATGTGGGAAGCCCTGTCCGTTGGATATCCCTGCTTCAGCCAGTAATTCCTTGGCTTTTTGCAAGATTCTCTTCGTATTTACTGTTATCAAAGAATTACCGTACTTTTCTTTGGTCACCTCTTCAAAGGAGGAGTTCTCCGTGCATCACTGATTCCGGGACCAACCAGATTGTTTGCAGGGAGTATAGGTTCCCTGCATGATGGTATTGACACATAGTCTCTATCCACTGCTAAGGAAAGAGCCTCTCTACCTTAGGATCGTTAAAGGAGCCTCTGGGCATTAGAGCTGATATAATAGGTACCCATCATCGGATCCAAGTGAAATTCCTCATTTCCTTAAGGCTTGAATTTCCTGAAGGAAGGGGTTTTTGCCAAATCCAATTCTCCTGATTGTAAGCGGTATAAACAGAGTTTCCATCTTCAATCAGATGCCAAACAATCTTATCAAAGGTGATATTATCCTTGTCATAATAATATGGATTCTTCTCATAAACGATTCTATCCCCATCCACATATTCCGTCATGCGATAAGGTCCACTGCTGACATAAGTTTCCGGCTTTGTTGCCCAGGCATCTCCATTTTCTTCACCGTCTTTTTCTGTACAGGGAGCTGTAGAAACAAATGCTGCAATCTGATCAAAGAAGGTGCAGGGGCTACTTAGCTTTACCACAAAGGTATCTTTATCCGGAGCGGAAACCTGTAAAGCATCCAGATCCCCGTTGGAAGCCTCTTCATAACCTGCCACCACACTTAGTAAATCATATCCGTAGGGAGCTGCCAAAGGCGGATCTGCCAAGCGCTTCCAGCTATATACGAAGTCCTCTGCCGTTAAATCCGTTCCGTCAGACCACTTTAAGTCGGGACGAAGATGAAAAGTCCAAGTAAGTCCGTCATCGGAATGTTCCCATTTTTCCGCAAGTCCGGGCACAACATCGGAATTCTTGTCAATGCTGAGTAATCCGGTAAAGGCATGCAGAATATAGGTGGCTCCATCAGATGCAGAGTTTAAAGCTATGATCCATGGTTTCCGGAGAGGAACCAACCTGAACATTAAGCTCTCCACCTGCGGAAGCTTCAGAAGCCCTCAGCAGCCTGACTGCCGCTCTCTCCCTTTGCAGATTCCTGTTTGCTCTTATCGGCTCCACCACAGGATACCAAAAAGGCCAAACTCAAGGCCGCAATGGGAAGTAGGTACTTTGCTTTTCTCATAAAATTTCTCCCTTCTAAAATAATGGTCAGTAGTTTTTATAGGAAGGAGTTTTGTCTGTTGCTCATAGTTTTTGAATCACTCCTAAACCCTCATGTATTGCAACAGGATTAAACACCCCACTCTACTGCTATTCCTATTATGACAGTATGGCTTTTTATCTGTTAATTCACCCTGTCTAAATGATGACAGGCTGCAAAATGTCCGCTTTTCCACCTCTTTTTAAATTCTGGGCTTTTTCTCCGCACATAGACCGTCTGCATAGGGACAACGGGTGCGGAAGGGACAACCTGATGGCGGATTTACTGGGATGGAACATCTCCGAAAGAATAATTCATGGGATGCTCTTGCCACCTTTGGATCTGCAATGGGAACCGCAGAAATTAAGGACTTGGTATAGGATGCAGAGAATGGAAGGTGATGGTATCACTATCCGCCAGCTCCACCAAATGCCCCAGATACATTACCCTGATTCTGGAGGAAATATGATTTACGATAGATAAACCATGGGCGATGAAGAGATAGGTCAATCCCCAGCCCTCTGCAAATCCCTCAAACATATTCACCACCTGAGCCTGGATGGACACGTCCAAAGCAGAAACCGGCTCATCACAAACGATAAATTCAGGATCCACTGCTAAAGCTCTTGCAATCCTGATTCTTGCCGCTGTCCTCCGGAGAACTCATGGGATAACGGTTGGCATGTCTGAATTCAGTCCTACTGACAATAAAAGATAAAAATCTTCTCTCTCTCTCCGCCTTTGGAAGCACAAAGCTTAGGAATATCAATAGCTTCCCAACAATATCCTCTACAGTCATTCTGGGATCCAAAGATGCGTAAGGGTCTTGGAAAAACAATCTGCATCTTCCTTCTGTAGGGAAGCATATTCTTCTTGATTTTCTTTTCCGCATCAAAGATGACTTCTCCGCTATAAGTGATACTTCCGCCTGGTAGGCTCTGTTAAACGAAGGATAGAACGGCCTGTTGTAGTTTTTTGCCGCAGCCGGATCCCTCCTACCAGACCAAAGGTTTTCCCTTATTGATAAAGTTAGCGAAACATCATCCACAGCCTTAACCACCTTATTGCTTCCCGCCACAGGAAAATACTGCTTTTAAGTGACTTACCTCTAATAAACGCTCCGGCATTTACGCTTCCTCTTCCTTCAAAAAGTCTCTTCTGTTGCATAAAAGCATCTGGCATAATGCACACCCCATCACTGATTCTTCTCCGCTTATGGGTTAGACAAAGCTTTCATACAGTTACTGCATCTTGGCGCAAAGCCGCAACCCTTTGGGGGATTCAGAAGATCCACCGGCTGTCCTTCTGATAGGTACCAGTTTGGAATAATCATGCTCATGGAACTTGGGGAATGGAACGCAGCAGTCCCTTGGTGTATTCATGCTTCGGATTATAGAAAAATATCATCCGTTGTTCCAGTATTCCACGATTTCTCCGGCATACATTACTGCAATATAGTCGCACATGGAGGCATACCACACCCAGGTCATGGGTAATCATAATGATTCCCATGCCCTCAATTTTCTGCTTTTAACTCCTGCATCAGCTCTAAAATCTGTGCCTGAATGTTACAGTCCAATGCCGTAGTAGGCTCATCCGCAATTAAAAGCTTGGGTTCACAGGCTAAGGCGATGGCAATCATTACTCTTTGCCGCATACCGCCGGATAGCTCATGGGGATACTGCTTTTAATCGCTTTCTCCGGCTCATTGATACCAACCAATTCTAAAAAGCTCCTTGGCTCTCTCCATAGCCGCTCTTCCTTTTTATCCGTATGAAGGGAAACCGCTTCCGCAATCTGATTTCCCACTAGTCCATACCGGATTCAAAGAGGTCATGGGATCCTGAAAATAATGCTGACTTCATTTCCTCGAATCTTCCGAAGCTCTTTTTTCACTCATTTCATGGATTTTATGGCCGTTAAACTCTACGGAGCTCTCCCACAATCTTACCGTTTCTAAGCGGTAAGTCCCATAATGGAGTAGTGGTAACGGATTTTCCTGAACCGACCTCCTACAATTCCCAAAACTTCCCTCACGCATTTGCAGGGTGACATTATTTAAAGCCTTTACCTCTCCCGCCGGAGTAAAGAAGGATAAACGCTCTTCTTGAATATCTACAAGATATTGACTCAGACATATTTTCCTCCTTACTGTTGTTTCAATTTCGGGTCAAAGGCATCACGCAGGCACATCTCCCAAAAAGGTTAAAGCTTAAAATGATAATAAAATCAAGAAAGCCGGGGCAAAAAAAGTTTTTCCGGATAGGTTTGAAACTGTTTCAGTCGGCACTGGCCAAAGATCCCAAAGGATGGCATCGAAGCCTGTACACCCAGTCCCAAAAAGGAAAGCGAAGGACTCGGTAAAATGGAACTGGAATCTGTAAGGTAGTGGTTACAATCAGGGTACCGATACAGTTTACAATCAAATGCTTAAAGATAATCCGACCGGATCCTGCACCCAAAGCCTTTGCCGCAGTAACATACTCACTCTGCTTTTAAAACCATAATCTGAGAACGGACGATTCTGGCCATTCCCACCCAGTACAGCAAAGCAAATACGATAAACATGGAAATCATATTGGAGCTAAGCTTTTTGCATCCAGGCAAAGCCCGGTTTGCTGGCCAATGCTTCCAGAGGGAACTCAAGGTCTGAGGCCAAAAGGATAATAATCAGTACGTCGGGAACCGTGTAGATAATATCCACGATTCGCATCATGATCATATCCACTAATCCGCCGAAGTATCCGGGCGATTGCCCCAAATATGGAGCCAATGACCAGGATCAAAAACGGAAGCCACAAGACCTACCGTCATGGAGACTCTTCCTCCTACCAGTACACGAATCATATAGTCACGACCATTTTGATCCGTTCCCAAAAAGATGCGGAAAAACCTTTTCCCTGCATCAATTTGCTTCTGCTCTGTCTTTGAGTACTGCATGGGAGCCAAACGCTCTGAGCCTCTTCATCTGCTGTTCATACTATAGGATAAACGCTGGGTACCAGAAAGCAGCAAATAGTAATCAAAAACACAAACAGAGCACCTCATGGCAATTTTATTTTTCCGAAACGATGTAAAGCTGTCCTTCCAGAAGCTTACGGATTTCTCTCATAAAGACTCAGAGACCTCCTTTATCCTCCACAGAAGCCGGAGTAAAAATCTTCCAAGCTCCACTGAAGGCTCAAGGGATTTATTTCTTTTATTTCTTCCATTTTATTCTCCTTACTTTAATTTAATTTCGATCCACAATCGCATAAGCAATATCCACGAAAAAGGTTCATGATAATAATAAATACCGCCAGGAAAATGGTGGTTCCTATAATCATGGGATAATCTCGGCTGGTAATAGAGCTTTACGAACTCCGAACCAAGTCCCGGAATATTGAAAAATCTTTTCAATGATGAAGGAACTGGTCATCAAAGCGGCAAGCAAGGGTCCAAGATAAGTAATTACCGGTAAGATTGCATTTCGTAAGGCATGCTTTGAAAATTGCTTTTTAAAAGTTGTAACCCCCTTGGCCTTTGCGGTTCTTACATAATCCTGCCCCATAACATCCAGCATGGAAGAACGCATCAATCGTGCCATATAGAAGGTGGGATATAAAGCCAAGGCCACCACCGGCATAATGTAGCTTTAGCATCCTTTAAGCCCAGAGAAGGCAACCATTTTAACTTCGTGGTGAAGATATAAATTAAAAATCGTAGAGGACAGAAAGGAAGGAATGGCTATTCCCGCAGTGGATAAAACCACCAAAAAGGTTATCAATAAACTTTCTCTGTTAAATGCGGCTACGGCCCCTAAAGGAATTCCGGCAAACTGCAAGGATTAGTGCAAGTCCTCCCACCTTTGCGGAAACCGGAAACTTTGTCCCGATAATCTGGGATACCGTTCTTCCTCTTCTTAATGGATAAACCGAAGTCTCCCTTTAAAATGCCGGTCATATAGGTGGTGCATTGCTGAAATAAGGGCTTATCCAAACCATATTTCGCCTCCATAGCAGCCTGGGCCTGAGGCGTTACTGCCTTCTCGGACAAGAACGGTCCTCCTGAACCATATTCATAACAAAAATGTTAATGTTGCTACCAAAAAGGCTGTAATTAAGGACATAATCGCCCTTTTTAAAATATACTTTTGGTATAAGCGCCCTCCTTCTTTAATGAATTTACAGAGAAATATACACGATATGCTCCGACTTTCAAGACACAATAAAATGAATTTTTGGGCATCAGATTGCATTTTTAGACAAATTCTGGAATCTTTCTTTTATCAATAAATTTTTAATTTTATCAAAAGACACAACTAACAAAGACTCTATTTTGTGTCTTTATTATCGGATAGACTCATCATTTTTATTCACACTAATGAATAAAAAAATGAATCTTATAATCTTAACGAGTATCCCCCGCCCGTGTGCAACATCTGCTGAGTTAGAAGAGAAGGACTCAAAAATCAAACAAGAAAACTATTTTTGATTTTTACAGTCCCTTCTCCGTATAGGATAGAAAACTCTATGGTAGAAAAATATCTTATTCACTTTCTCCCGGCATCAGCCAGCCCTTTGACTGGTATGCAGAAGCTCTTCCGCTCTTCTCAGATAGGGGTTTCTCCAGATAATCCTGGTAAACCAGCTTGATAGAAGGATTCTCATGACAGAAACGAAGGGTTCCTTCCCGATCCTGCTTATAGAGAACTGGCACGATGGCAGCCATTTTCCTTCGATCATGAATCGGCTGGCCACCACCGCCTACACAACCTCCTGGCAGGCTATGACTTCTACAAAGTCATAATGCACCTGTCCCTTCTTTAGAGCTGTTAAAAGGCGCATCTGCATTAGCCAATCCGTTCACTACGGCAATCTTTTAGCTTATTGCCGGCATATCAAAGGAGGATTCTTCCAGCCATCCATTCCTCTTTACATCCTTGAAAGCATCCGATCCGGATTTTCTCCTGTTGCCAGATAATATGCGTGAACGTAAAGCCGCTCCATAACACCGCCGGTTGCACTGAAAATATTACCTGCACCTGATCCCAGTCCCAAAGGCATATCCAGCTCTATATCCTTCATCTTCTTTGGGTGAAATATGCATAGCCCGAATCAAGCGATTCACCTCTTTGTGGTTAAAGCTACATCTACATCAAAAATTGCCTTCGCATCCGTCATATTGGGATAGGAGCATTCCGCTCGCAAGACAAGGCATGATGCTGACAGAGAAGATTTTTCTTAGGGCTTACCTTTAAAATATCCGCATACTAGTTTTTGGCAATAGCACCGAACATCTGCTGGGGAGACTTGAAGTAGAAACCTGCGGAATATACTCGGGATAATGACTCTTAATAAATCTAACTCCAACCCTGGACAGCAGCTGAAACATAGGGAAGTCCCCTTCCTGATGAGGGTTAACTTATGTAAGAACTCGGAAGCTTTCTCCATAATGGTTAAATCCGCGCAAAAGTCGGTATCGAATACATAGTCAAAGCCCATTTCCTTTAAGCAGCTGGCCAGTCTCTGCACAGAGGCTTCTTCCGCATCCAAGCCGAATTCTCTCCCCATGCCGTACGAATGGAGGGGGCAATCTGTGCCAGTACAATGGTCTCCGGATCATCTAAAGCATCCAAAACCTTATCCGTATCATCTCTTTCTAAGAGCACCCTACAGGACAATGGTAATACACTGTCCGCAAAGAGAACAGGGGGAATCCTCCAAACGATAGAAATCTCTGAACATCTACCGTACTCTTTCCGCCACTGTTGATAACATCCCAAACATGGGTAGCCTGAATCTATCGCAGACCTGAATACAACGCATACACTTAATACATTTGTCATATTCTCGAATCAAGGGAAGCTTTTGGATCCCTTTTGCTTAGGCAGATCCTTAGGAAAGCTTTCTCCCATAATATTTAAGTCATTGGCAACGTGCTGTAACGCACAGTTCCCTGAACGAACACAGGTGGTGCAGGTAACATTGTGCTGAGATAAAACTCAGCCTCTACGTTACATTTTCTGGCTTTCTCTGCCTTTTTGGAATTGGTATGCACTACCATTCCCTCCAGCACAGGGCTGTTACAAGCGGCATGAAGTCTCTGGTCTCCTTCCACCTCTACTAACGCAGACACGGCAGGCACCAATTTCGTTTAAAGCCCTTGAAGTAGCAGAGGGTAGGGATATAAACGCCAATTTCTTTAGCCGCTTCCAGGATGGTGGTATGCTCCGGAACACATACTTTTTCCATCGATTGTACAATTTACCATTTGCATTCTCTGCCTCCCTTTAAAGATACCATAACCAGCGATCACAGTGAAGACATCTGCCCGACTCTTTGGCAAGCCTCTTCATCTGTCATGCCGTACTCATAAGCTTAAAGTCCTTAACCCGCTCATCGGCAGGACGCTCTTCATATTGACACGGCCGGTAGGTATTGTCATCGAAACGAACCGGTGAAGTTCGATTTCAGAGGTAATCTCATGGCAGTAGCCAAGGTACCTATCGATGTTAGCCGCAGCAGTCTTTCCTGCAGCAATCGCACGAATTACGGTTGCAGGACCGGTTACACAGTCTCCTCCTGCAAAAATGCCGTCAACATCCTTCAGTGCAGAAGTATCCAAGGCATTAATTCTTCCGGATTCAATAGGAATTTCCTGATATTCCTCGAACTTACGGAAGTCGATACTCGACCGATGGCTACCAGAACCAGATCTGCCTTTAAGCTCTACTTCAGGTGCCTGAGAACTTTGGGGAAGGTCTTCCATAACGTACTCCTCCAATAATCTGGGGCTTAAGCACCAGACCCTTACAATGTCCATTCTCATCCTTCTCAATGCGAACTGGGGAATGAAGTTTCACGATATCGCAACCGTCTCGCGATTGCGCCTCTACCTCTTCCGGTAGAGCGGTCATATCTACTCTACGTCTTCTGTAGGCAATTTTACGGTCTTTGCTCTCAGACGAATTGCGGAACGTGCCACGTCCATAGCCACGTTTCTCCGCCCACTACAATGACATTCAAGCCGCTAAAATCGATAATCATCATCTCCAATATTTCTAAGCATCTCTACAGCGGAAATTACGCCCTGAGCATCTTCTCTCGGAATACCCAAGTTTATCTGTGGGCACCGATAGATACGTAAACCGCATCATACTGCTTTCTTAAACTTTTAAGCTGATATCATGTCCGATGGAGACATCCGTCTTAACTCTGGAAGCCGGCCTCTTTTAAGCCGTCAATTTCGCGATCCAGGATTTCTCTGGGAAGTCTATAAGCTGAATTCCATAACGGAGCATTCCTCCCAGTCGCTTTCTCTGCTCATATACCATAACATCACAGTCCCATAATGCTAAGGGTAATAAGCACAGACTTGCTGGAGGGACCGCCACCCACGATAGCAATCTTCTTCCGGTCTTATCCATAATCTCGGTGTGGAATCTCTCCCTCATGCTCCACCGCATAGCGCTTGAGTCCACGAATATTAATCGCCTTATCCACCATGGTTCTTTCTGCAACGAAGCCTCACAGGATGCTCGCAGATTAAACCGCAGGCAGCGAGGGAAGGGATTATCCTTTTCTGAATCAACTGTACCGCATCTCCGTAACGACCTTCATGAATCAAAGAAACATATCCGGGAACGTCTACATGGGCAGGACAAAGGGATACGCAAGGAAACTGGCTGGCTTTAGCTTGGCAAAACAACGTCCATGCTGTACATGCTCCGCATAGTCCTCGTAGAAACCGCGGATTCCTCTAAGCACCATCTTCGCCGCTTCAAACTGATGGCGCAATCTGCAGAGTTATAGATTCCTTCTGCAGTGTTTCTCAATGGTCTTTAAAGTATCCATATCCGCAGAACCGTCCAATACGGATTCAATCAGACCTTCCAACTGTCCAAGTCCCACTCTACAGGGAGTACACTTTCCACAGGATTGGGAATGACATACATGAACAAAAGCCTCCGCCAAGTCAACAGGACAAAGACCAGGCTGGGACGCCTGGAATTCTTCTGCTCTAAGTGTCTCGGTAAAGGCCTTCTACGGTTTTTGGGCTCTCATTTTCAGTTACAATTATTAACCTGCCTCATTTTTCTTCCTTTGCCAAGACGCTATTGCGTCTTGCATAGACTCTTCCATCCCTAGCTTAGGGTTCATACTGCAGTATAACACAAAAACTTTTTCTTTTCTGTTTAGAATTAATTTTTGTGCAGAGTGCATAATAGACAAAAATTAATAGGTCGTGTTAGTATACACTAATACTGAGAAAAAGAAAAACTGTCAAGGATTTATTTTCATCTTTCAATAAGTATTTTCCGACAGTTTTTCTAAATTATGTATCCGGTAAACAATATAGGATAGCTCTATTGTACTGATTCCCTACGCATCCGACGTTTAGGAATGGAATAATTTTCTTTATTTTGATACTGTGGCTCACAGCTCAAACGAATCTCTAATTTTCCAAGGGCTTTTTCATCAATCTGAGAAAGAATCACCGTGAATGCATTTCACACTGATTGAGCTGTGCCAGTCTGCTCCACACACTTTCTCCGCATTTTCATCCGTATTGGCGGAAATTGTTAAAGCAATCAAAATCTCATCGGTATGAAGTCTTGGATTATGATTTCCCAGATGCTCCACCTTTTAAATGCTGAATAGGCTCGATGATTTCCGGAGAAATCACCTTTAAATCATCCGGAAGTCCCTGCAATATTTTTCAAATGCATTAAGCAGCATGGTCTGCACAAGCTCCCAATAAGGGAGTGGTCTTTTCCGGTAACAATACTGCCATCCGAAGAGAAAATTGTGTGCAGGGGCCATTGGTCGTTCTGCCTTTTGCTTTTGTAGCCAGCAGAATAACGGGACTGGTCCGCAATACTGATATTGGCTTTTCCATTAAAAGCTCTTCCTTTCTCCACTATATCAGAAGAAATGCTTCCTTTCTTTTTCCGCACCAAAGTCTGCTAATATCTTCGGATACTTCTGTTGAGAGGCCTCTACAAAACCGCGTCCTCATCGATAATACAGTTTCCGGCCATATTGACCTCCATATCCGTAGGTGACTGTAGGAGAGCTTCTAAATTTTATTAAACATGGCCTTTTAAGACCGAAAAACCTCCACATCACGATTATAGCTTCATGCGCTTACATCTAAGCGCTCCAAAACGATATCGGGGTCAATCATATTGATATCATTTAAATCTGCTAGCCGCTTATAGGCCAGGGTTTACCGGATGCCTAAGCGAATATTCCAAATCGGAAGGTCCTCAAACTTGGCATATCCTGCATTTTACATTCTATGCTTATGCTCTTGATAAAGCTGAGAAAGACAACGGCCATCTTTCCTGAACCCTGGTCCCGGTGCTGTTACCACAATTAAAGAACGCGGAGGTTTCGATATAATCATTTTTCCGAAGCCCTCGTCACTGATAATCAGGGGAACATTGAGGATAGGCAGGAATGGAATAGTGGCGAGAGACCTTTATTCCCAGGGACTCAGCTTACGTTGATAAGCAATAGCGCTTTCCTGTCCGGTAAAAACGAGTTAAAACCACGGAACCCACATAAAGACCATAACCCTCGAAGGCGTCAATTAAACGAAGCACGTCCATATCATAGGTAATGCCCAAATCGCCTCTGACCTTATTCTTCTCTATATCACTGGCATGGATAGCAATCACGATTTCCGCATCATCCTTGCCTCCCCCAGCATCCGAATCTTACTATCCGATGGAAACCTGGGCACACTCTGCTGGCATGATAATCGTCAAAGAGTTTTTCCGCCGAATTCGCAGAAGCTTTCCGCCGAACTTCGCAACTTTTTCCTTGATATGCTCTGACTGGTCTTTAAATACTGCTCATTATCAAAAACCGATCTTGTCCATCTTTCCTCCTATACTAACTGCCACATTTTTAGCACTTTTCGGAAGATTCCTTACATGAAATCCACTCCAAATCCCCCACAACAAAAAGCTATTATACTGCTTTTTGGAATTTTTGCATCTGTTTTTATTCTTTATTCCAGAAACAACCTATTCTTTTTGTGTTCCACCTTCTGTGAATATCGCTACATGAAAAGGCCTTTTCCTCCCAAAGAAGAAAAGCTCCTTTCCTTTGTGCATAATATTGTAAGAGCGAGTTCCGTATAAGCCATCCAAAGAATACACTTTCTGATAAGATGGAATAAAGGTAGAAATGGATTTTTCTTTAATCCCTGTCATTAAATAGCGAAAAGTGTAACATCTGCAAAGCTCTTCCAAATATAGCTTTTTCTCTCTGCAAAGCTTTGCATTTTATTCTGCAACTCTTTTTCCGCCCTATGAAAAATTGTCAGAAAATCCCTTCCACACTCCGCTCTCTCCTTGAATTTCCTCATTCATTTTGCAATATTCTCTAAAGCTTTCTCTGAAAACGGTCTCGTTAACTCCGTCTTTCAAAGGCTCCAATCTTTTACAATATGGAAAAGCTGTATTTTCACAAAACAAAAGCTCTTCTCCCTGTAAAAATACTGTTTTCAGCTCCGCAAAAATCCGTGAATATCCCAGGAAAGTCGGGTAAGGCCTCCCAAAGACCTTTGGTAAGAAAAGCCAAAGAGAAACCAGGGCTTCGCTCCTGTCCCCTATGGTGCAAAGCCCTTTTCCGGCATATCTCCTTTCGGAAATTCTTCATCCTCCAGCTCTTCCCTGAATCAGTCTCCTTCCCGACAGGAATAGCCTTTAGCTGCCTCTTCACAGGATAAATGCAGGTCCAGCTGCATAAGGATGAACAATATATCTCTCTGGAGTAAGCATCGCAGACCCTGGAAAGCTCTCCTCTTCTCCCCTTTCTCTGAATTTCACAAAGACCATCCTCCTGAAGAAATGGACATCTTCCATCCTTCTCCACCTCAAAACATAAATTCGCGGTCCTTTTATGGAGCTCTTTCTCAGCTTTCTCCTAAAGCACGCCTATTTTTGATATACTTTCCGCAGTACTCAAAATCAATGTCAATTAGCCACCTTTGCAACAGCTGTCCTTATAAGCTTTCCCTATACAGGCAAAATCCGGATAAAAAGAGGATACTTAAAAGCATAGGCTTAATCCTCCCTTACCTGAAAAATGGCTTTCTGCAAAAAGGATATTTGGCCGCCTTTGTATTCCGCCAAATTTTTAGCCTTTCGAATCTCCCTTTAAGCCCTTTTCTGCCCTGGTAGGACTTGGCAAAATAGCTCCAAAATTCTTTTGTACTTTGCCATCATATTTTTCTCTCTTGAATTTTTTGTCAAAATTCTTTCCACCAAACTGAGAAAGTCTCAAACCCTCCTTCCTCCAAAAACCTTTCCGCCCTCGAGCCCTCTGAAAAAGAGCTGGACTGACAGGAGCCCCTCGTCGTCATTAATCCCCTTGAATCCGAAACTTTTCTTCTCTGTAGAACAAAATATCCTCCCTGTTTCCACATCTCCGTTATACACGGGCGTTTTAGACATTTGCAAACATTTTGAAAACAAGGTAACTTTCCACTCGGTACGGGAATAATACTGCTTTTGGGTTCTGGGATGAACGACGACTTTCCGGAAAAGGAAAATGATCGAATACCGCAGCTCTCTCCATTCTCCTTCTGTATTTAAACCTATTCTTGTCTCTATGGACCTTCATTTTCGGAATTATTCAGTAAGGAAAAGCTCTTGAAAGAAGTCTTCCAACACCACCGGATTTCTAAGCATGCCGGAGCCTCACTCTTAGGCCACTCATCTGATCCCGCTGGGACAGCCCAGATTTAAATTAGCACCTTTGATATCCCAACCCTCCAGATATCTCCATAGTCGGCACGAACAAACTCCGGACGATTTCTATAATTTGAATCAGCACTGTTGTTATTGCTTCATCGCACTGCACTAATCTCGTTCAATTCTTTCCGGTATAATGCCCTTCCCTCATTGGAAGAAATAAAGGACTCAAAATATCCATCCGTTTCCGGAAATAAAGCTTCTATGGGCATTC
>BNJU01004075.1_pt1 | contig 124660 bp, 111 predicted proteins | sample 8539281 | NCBI WGS metagenome assembly BNJU01 (sample SAMD00202456, study PRJDB9452) | human saliva metagenome | isolation source: human saliva | place: Japan | reverse complement strand
GCGAGACAAGCATTGGGGGTATTGAAATGAGATTTAACTCAGCAGCTACATCAAATGCAAAGGGTGGTAGACTTCGCATTTATCTCGAACAACGAACTCTATAGATTATGAAGATAGCTTGTGACCATTATCGTCACGGCAAAAGAACTCTATCGAAAAACGTGAAGGCAAACCTCCAAGACACGATTATCAGCTGCACTGAATATTTTTCGACCCTTATAGAGTTTATCATTCTCCAGCTGGAGGTTAACTATTAACCCAATGAGCAGTGGGCACACTCGCCTTAACTGATGTTTTGTAACAAAAATTCACAACCTTAAATAATTCATGCTTACTGTTACCTGAATTCATCAGTTAATTGACTTCTAAAGATGCTCTTTTGACTCTTGAAAAGACGCCCTTTGACGACCCACTAAGCACCTTTATCGGGCAACTTGTAAAATCTACCTGGTTATAGGAAACTTACAAAGGCTGTCAAAGACGTGTTATGCCGCTTTCAAGCTTTGAAAGCAGAATCATTGTAAATAAAATTCACACCATACCTTTTGGTTTTGAGTACATAATAGCATACATGAGCAAAACATAACTCTGTTACTTTTAAAAGTTAATTATTCATACTTGTTACCATGTTCCACAACCAGCAAAAGTGTCGTTTAAAACCCAAAGGAACAAGAGAATAGAAAAACTGCTGCATATTCTTTTCTATTTACCGTAAAAGGGACAAATATGAAGAATATACAGCAGTTTCGTTATTATCATTGTGAGCCAACCGAAAACAGAGAAACTGACAGTCAGACTGTTGGATTGGCAACACACTGTTTCATCTGCTAAACAAGAATGAAATACTTGTCTATAGATAAGCTCTCTAAATCATTCACATCCAGCCCAGCTTCTGAGCAAGTAAACTTGTCAACCTCGTAAGAACAGGTTCTGAATAAACAATCTGTAAGCTTTGTAAAACCCGTGAACTCGTGAACGTAGCAACTTGTCAACCCGTAAACTTGTAAATCCCGCTTACTTACCAAAACGCAAGCCCGGCAACTTTACATCTGCCTTCTTCTGCAGGAAGTTTACAGGCTTGGCAGGTGTAGCCTTTGAGAGAGGATGATAGAGCTATTACAGTCTGCAGAGCATAATCAGAGGCTTGAAGGTCAGCTTCTGTGATACAGAAGTATACTCGTAGACACCTAACATATTTGCCGTGAAGCTTTCAATCGGGAAGCCAAGCTTTGCCAAAGGTCTCAGACCTCTGGAGTACTCAACATTGGAACCAGGTTCGCCAAGGATACCGACTACGATACCATCTTCCTTAGCGTTGACCATCATTGCCGACATTGACAGCTTATTAGATGCATAGAAGTTGTAGATAGCCGGCTGCGTTGAATTGTTGAACCAATTATAGTCGTCATCACTCACCGAGCCTGCAGCGTGATCCTTCTCAGTCTGCTTGATAAGCTTTACAAAGGCTGTATAATGAGCGACATCCCAGACAGCAGTTTTGTAGACCTTTGTTCCGGCAGTTGATGCCTCATCAAGAATGACGTCGCCACCCTTCAAGGTCAAACTGAGCGTTGACGGGTCAAAGTCGAAGTGAATCTTTATAGACGAGCTGTCAGCAACAAGTGTCAGCTGGTTGTCAGAACTCTTCTGGAACTTACCGCTGATTTGTGTCATCAACTCACTGATGCTACCAGTGTTTGCCGTCATCTTTAGGATGTCATAACCGAAGAGAACATAGTTCTTACCCACGAAGTTATCGATGCTACCCTGTGTTACGGTAATCGTATCACGCTTCTCCTGATTGTTCAGGCAAAGCGAGAAGGTGCGGATCTCACCGGTAGTGTTTGCTGTGATACGCGCAGTAAAAGCCGTGTCCTTATCCTCGATAGAGGTAACAGTCGATGCATCAGCCTCGTCAAGAACTGTCATTGTCGGCTCTGCGCCCACCTTTGTGTAAGGGAGGCTGAGCGTTGTCTCATCATTACCGACAACGATATACTTCGGACCATTGTACTTGAATACAGAGCCAGCCTGCAAGATAGGTAGATTCGTAGAATCATTACCATTCTTGATTGTCAACACTGCAGAACGACTGTCAACGGCTGGGTTATTAGTAACACTGACTACGATAGAATCGTTCTGCAATTGAGCGGTTGCCCATGAATCACTGACAGAGACGGTTGAGCCTGCGGGTGCAGTAAACTTCACCCCACCCTTCTGTGCCGCAGCAGTAAAGGTGAGATTTGAGTTTACGACCTTCACAGGGTTCTCACGCAAGTAACCACTACTCGTATCGTTGTCGTCACCGCAGGCAACGAAGCCTGCAGTAACAGCAAGGAGAAGACAAATATTAAATATCTTTTTCATAAAACACTTACTTGTTTAGTTTTACTTGAGATGCTGCAGATGTTGTGATGAATGAGTTCCAATCTACATCGAAGCGTGCAATACGGTTTGGTAGATACTGTGGCATCAATACTGACTCAGTATTGTCGAATGACTCCTCTGGCAAGATAGAAGGCTTGGCAGGTGAAGTTGTAGAAGCCTTCTTGGTAATTACTGGGTTAATCCATTGATCCCACCAACCATCAAGGTTTTTAGAGGTGAATGGTTCACCAGTTTATAAGCCCAGAGCATGATACGCTCAGTAGTCAAACCAGTATACTGTGCCTGTCCATTGATAATGTTAAACAATGGTCCACAGAGTGATGCACTAATATCGCCATTGTCTGCTACGGTGAAAGGAAATTAGGTTGTAAGCACCCGTACCCGTACCTGTACCACGCTCCTCATCAATGTTTAAAGGCATTCCACATGAAATAGGTTACTTTCTGACCTTGGAAGGTAAATACCTTCTGACCACCCTGCATCAAGAACGCATTAGCAGAAGCCACATAAGTCAATGGGATTACATAGTCTGAGCCATAATCACTATGAACATTGAGGTAGAACTTGCGGTTCGCACCAGATCCTACATATCTCAATCGTGCTGTACGTGTATTCTCAAAGAGCCATCCTTTGCTGGTACGTATGAGGTCATCGTGAGTTCATAAGTACCCATGAGAGCAGAAAGGTCAAGCTGCAAGATCTGTACCTGTGCCTCAGCAGTACCATATGAAATCTTGAGCTTTGCAGCACGTGCATTCGTTGCTATTGGATTAGCATCTACCTTAATAGTGAGCTTATCGCCATCCTTAGAGAGCTGAACCCACGATGCATCACAACTGATGTTGAGCTTGCTAAGATATGGAATGGTCTTCGTAATAGTCTTTTCACCATTAGAAGCGTTGATAGCACCTATCATATTCGCAATGAGATTTACATCAACGTTTGAAGCAGTAGACTCTACGCCAGTTCCAGTGAACTTAGCCGTAGCCTTTATCAAGAGTTAAAGTCGTACAACTGTACGCCATTCAACGTAATAGGCTTATAGCAAAACGGATACCCTTATCAGTAAAGGCATAAGCAGACTCAGCAACAATCTTATCACCATCATAGATAGCTAACTGACGATTGTTCTTATCTGTGAAAACGAGTCTGTAAGGCTTTCCACCAATGTTAAGAGCTACATCAGAGAATACAAAGAGGTTGGTAACTTCTGTTATCTTCTCCATATATTCTGAGCCTTCGCCAGAGAGTTTGCGGAGATACATAGTATTCAACGAACGCTTGCCGTGAATCTTGATGCGGTCAGCACCAATGCTATCGATAACGAAACTCGAAGTCGCCTTCCTTACCGCGATACTCACCATCCTTTGGAGTAGCATAAATGTGGAGGAAAGGTATTGTAGTGTATCAAACGACAAAACCGGGTCCGTCGTCTTCCTTCATCTTATACAATGACTTTTACTTCGCCATCATCAGGATTGTTCTCAGTAACGCACAATCGCATTGTCACGGGTGAACTTGATAGTATAAGCTTCACGCCACCATAAGCCTGGTTTCTCTGTGGATAATAGTCTAAAGCCCAGCCATATTGCGATGCAACCAACGTCTCCTGTGCCTTCTGGAAGGAATTCTATCCATACGCTCAGAGGCTTTTCCAAAGACATTCTCTCTTCTGTCTGGCATGACTGAAGGAAAAAGGCTGGCAAAGCAAGTAGGAGATATATAAATAATTTATTTGCTTTCATATAATGATCCTTTCTTAATTATTAAGATTTGTCAGATTGTAACTCGCCACTAACAACGTTGTTCTCACGCTCGACGACAGCATCACGCACCTTATCAAGGTCGACATTAAAGGTCTCTTTATAGTAACGTTTAGCAATCTCGAGCTTCTTCTCAATAGCTGTTACACCTGGCTGCTCTTTTGCTTCTGCACCATTAGCATCCACAACGGTTGCTTTCTTGAGGAGAGCCTTCCACTGTGCATCGGTAGAGATAATGTAGTACTTACCACCAGCAAAGTCCTCACGCTCTTCCTTCTGTGAGTAGGCTGTAACGAAGCCACGCTTCTCATAGCCTGTTCCATACTTCTCTGAACTCCAAGAGTCATTAACATAACCTGTTGGGGTTACCTTACCAAACTCACGTGGGTAGTCCTTAGTCTGGTTCACGATGTGAACAAACTCGTGGTGAATCGTCTTAAGGTAGTATTCATCCAGGTAGGTTCGGTCATTCTTGAATCTATCAAGATGGTTAACACCCAAGAGACGAATCTTCTTTCCACCCTCAGCAGTACCGAGTTTTATATTTCCATTGTTCTCATACTCGAACTCACCCAAGAAGCTAAAGAGCTTTGGGAAGAAGCGACGTGTGAAATCAATACCTGCTGCTTCGGTATAAGCCTCAACACAAGTGTACTTCACAATATGCGCTAATTGTACTGACTGAGCAGAATCGGCTGGTACATCATAGTAAGACATGTCCGACTCATTGTCCTCATAACGCCACTGGATTTGAATATTATAAGGTACTACGAAGTTCTTATACAGCCACTTGTCGAAAAACAGTGTCTGCTGCCTTAGAAGGCTTAATAACGCTCTCGCTTGACAAAGTATCGTCCGAACAAGCAGTGAAGCCTGCTGCAACTGCCGCCAACAGCGATAAAGCTAATATGTTTTTCTTCATTTCTTAATCCTTTTTAATTAGCTATTAAAAAGAGTGTGCACTTACTGGAGCAGAATATTGATTAACTGCTGAAAGTACTGGCGATTTGTAATGAGAAAGGGCTTCAATCTTCGCACCTGCTACAAGAGCCTTGGTAGGATTGCCTGCAACACCAGCCTCACGAATACTCTGTGGAATCTGTACCACCTGACGTGGGTCGTCCTTCTCCAACCAATCAAGGTTCTTAGCAGGTCTACCATTAGCCCCAAACAGACGACGTGGAATCTCGATGTTGTAACGTCTAATATCCATCCAACGCAAACCCTGATGCACAGTTTCGATACGACGGAAGTTCAACAAGCACTGCAAGAGTGACTCCTGCACTGAGCCTTCAGCATCAATAGTGAAACGAGGGCTAATGTGCTTCTTGAAACTTGGCACCATCTTATCAGCATCAGCGTATGCATAGGAAACTGATCTTGAAGTAAGTTTGTACACTTGTTGGAGTGAGGGTCACATTGGTTTTGAAGAAGTTCTTCATCCAAATAGTCATATCTGCACAAGCAGCATCATCTCTGACCAAGCATGATTTCAGCCTCTGCACGATTGAGCAAAGCCTCATCCATCGTGAAGTCAACATTCAATGTGCGGAGATAACCAGAGCCTAGTTGTGGTATTACGAATCTCAAACTCACGTGGAAGTTTCATCAACAAAGCAAAGTTACTCTCGCCTTGATTAACGGTAAATGGTTTCCAAATGAGGTTTGACGATGTACCCCATATGTTATTACTCTGGAACAACTCTGTCTCTGACAAATAGTTAGTAAGCGTATAACGCTTGCTGATTAACCATGGTGCAAGAGCCATACCAGCACTGCTGACACTGGTCTGAACAAGGAGATTACAGTCTGCAGAAGCACTACAATAAGCCTCAGCAATCTTTACAGCCTGATCTGATTTACTCAGTGGCATAGCCTGCAGAGCTCTATAGTCACGCAAAGAAGCAGCAGGGTTACTACCTAAGAGTTTATCAGCATATTCCTTTGCCTTCTCCCACTTCTCATAATAGAGATAGAAACGAGTTGCAAAGGGCGTAAGCAGCCCTGCTTATTGAAGTGATACTTTGGCACCTCATATGTATCGTTAAGCAATGGGATGCCAGCCTCAATATCAGCAGCAATCTTTGCATAGACATCAGCTACAGTACCACGATTACTCTGTTCTGCAGCTGCAGAGAAGTCTGCAATTCCTGTTGCATAATAGAGCCCAGCATCCTGTTGTACTGGTCTCTAGCCACTATGACGGCAGAATTCGTTAGCAAGGATAAAAGTGGTCATAGGCACTGAATGAGCAAAGCCTCACCCTTTGAATTACGAAGTATATCGTTCTTTGGACCGCCCCGATCCTCAATGGCAGCCAAAGCTTCATTAGCCTTATAGACACCCTCATAATAAAGCATCCACACCTGCTCAGGAGAGTCATTACCACCTCAGTCTGCTCTTGCCAGAAGAAGTACTGATCACCACCACGATTACCCTGGCTATTCTAGCGCTCCCATGTAATCGGTATTGTCAGACATCCACTCGTTAAAGAGTGTCGGTGTACGGTCAGGATAGGTTGTCACAAAGCAGATTCCGCAATCTTCTTTTTGGTGATCCAAAGTCGTACGGTTGTCTCGGCAACGCATCCAATTGGTCAGAACAAGATGCAGTATCATATCAGATGCAAGCATCAAGCTGCCCTTATATATGATATTCTTAATTTTCATATTCGTTCTATATTAAAGTTACTCGGTTCTGATTCAGCATTTCTTTGTGACCTGATGGCTGTATCATATTACAAGCATTTGCTCTTGTTTTGGAACTCCAATAGTTACTATCAACATTTGGATATTCTCGCATTGAACCTAAAACCTCAGTTAAAAATATTAAAGACCTAATCTCAATGTCATGGTGAACTGCTTTGGAACTGGTGCAGCCACACCACCTGTATTGAAGAACTCGGATCCTGACCGTTCAGCTTTTATCTGAATAGAAGAGGAAGAGGTTAGTTGCCTGAAGCTTCAAAGCTAAAACTGCTAACGCCAATAGTTCTAATCATAGCTGCAGGGAAAGTGTAACCCAATGAGATTTCCTTCATACGAATGAAGTCACCCTTTGCAATACGAACATCAGAATAGTTATAAGCATTATAAGCTACATCCAACTGTGAATTGTTACGATTCTGACGGCGAGATGCGATAACAGGGATGTTAGTCATAGCCTGCTCACCACTGTGTACCCCACGATTACGGTACTCCTTAGGCAAAGCATCCATATCGTCATAGCGGTTATTAGAAGACATGGGTTCAAACGAACCTTATTGCCAAAAAGCTGTAAGTTACGAATACGTTGAGGTCCCAGTTCTTATAACGGAAGACGTTACCGAATGAACCCGTTGTTGTTGGGTCGGCAGGACCTTCATACTTCAGATATTTAATCTTCTCCTGATCACGCCCTGGAGGTTAAGACCAGAGATAGTTCTTCTACCATCCTCGTTCATGAAATGTAGGCAAACCCTCACCATCGAGTCCAGCAAATGGGATGCTAAAAGATAGAGTTTACAGGATAACCTACAAGGCTATAACCAGTTCCCTGTACGAGGTCGATAACACGTGCATGGGGTGAAGAGACTTGTAATCTCATTGTGTGTCCATGAGAAGATAAAGTTAGATTCCCTAACTGAAGTCCTTTGTCTGATGTTATGTGTATTCAATGAAAGCTCCATACCATTAGACTTCATTGAAGCAACGTTAGCAAGGTTATAAGAGCCAATCTGGATGGTCTACGTAACCAATAAGGTCACTATTGCGACGCCAGTAGAAATCAGTTGTAAGATTGATTCGGTTGTCAAGGAATCCAAAGTCGAAAACCAAGGTTGAATCTCACGCTTCTCTCGTAGGTAAGGTTCTTGTTACCGAACTCCTCATCGTATCCAGTCTCCTGAATAGAAGTGAATGGACGTCAAGGCACTATTGCTGTGAAGATTGGCAATGAGTTAGTTACAGGAGGACGGTCACCAGTGCAGTGAGTAGCTCAAGCGGAATGTAGCATGTGTCAACGCCTGCTTTAAACACCTTATTAAACCAATCTTCCTCATGTGCGTTCCATGCACCAGAAACGTTATAGGTTGGCAACCATCGAGCTGATGTAGCTCTACCTAGATAGTTAGTACCCTCATAACGGAAAGTACCAGTCATCTGATAGCGACCCTTATAAGAATAGGTACCTGTACCGAAGTAAGCAAGACTGCGGATGTGGGTATTTGACAAACCATAGTAGGCTGATCCCTGCTCCTGGAACATCTTGAATGCACGATAGTTTAGCTTAGCAATCTCACCAGCATCAAACATCATACCCCACTCGCGGTCAAAAGTAGCCTTACGGTCAACGCTATTACTCTCAACACCAGCATAGAGGTTCACTATGTGTGTATCATTGAATACATCGTTGTGCAGCAGAAAGACGGGTATCCCAACCAAAGAAGTGGTTACCTGTTCTATCAAGAATACCACCCTCTTTGAGGATTGACTCTGGAAGAGCAAATGGGTTGTCAGGATCAGTATAAAGATAAGGATTGGCATCGCGGATAGTTGTTGTACCCATTGCACGATAAGCCAAAGCCTGATTAGAGTTTTCACGAACGATATGCTCCATCGTTGAAGCAGCACCTTAACAGCTACCAAAGCAGTAAGCTTTCAACTTTGTAATTGGCTTTGAGAGTCAATACTTGTCTGTATACGGAAATCGTGTGCATTCAAGTCCATATAGTTGTTGTTCAACTCATTGAAGATGTTGAACGGAGCATAGTTACGTGTATATGACTCGGTTGGGTCGAGTGTACGTGAAGTATTCAGAGAGTAAGAGTAAGGGTTGATATCGAAAGCACGACTAACAGCACCAGTTGATGGGTCAATCGTACGGCTCAACGAACCTGGAGCTCTCTGTTTACGATAAGAAGCATTAGCGATAAGGTTCAAACCGACCTTCTTATTAATATTGTAAGTCGTATTGATGTTACCAGTATAACGCTGAACACGGCTTGACTTATACCATCCTGATCATACGCGCAGAGAGAAGCATAGTACTGACCCTTGTCTGTACCACAGAAGCACTCACAGAGTGGTTGTGCATGATTGAACTTGAGAGAAAGCTGGCTCGAACCAGTCAGTATCATGATACTCAGTAGCACGAAGATAAGCGTCACGCGCGTCTGTGTATTCCAAGACCGAACTGTCCCTTAGTAGCGTCATACTCAGAGATGAGCTGATACATACGACCATAAACACCACTTGCAGAGGCGTTAGCAATCTCAGCATCAATTCAAATAGCCCTTCTTCTCCAACTCACGATAAACCTCCATCTGGTCCTGTGAGTTCATGATATTAAAGTTCTTATAGCTTGGCTTCAAAACGGAGGGTGTACTCACCAGTATAGCTCAAATGAGCCTGACCAGCCTTGCCCTTCTTTGTAGTTACTAACAATCACACCTGCCATAGCACGAGCACCATAGATAGATGTAGTAGAACCGTCCTTCCAGAATTCAGAAGCTCTCAATGTCATCAGCATTCAATCCTGCAATAGCAGAAGAAACTCAAAAGTCTTTTGCATCACCTGATGACAACGAACTGGCATCAACATTAGCAATGTCTTCCATGATGACACCATCCACAACCCACATAGGTTTTGATGAACCGAAGATTGACGTGTTACCACGAACACGAATCTTAGGAGCTAGTACCGAACGTACCTGATACGTTCTGAACGCTCACACCGCAGCACGACCTTCGAGTGAACGGCTCACGTCCGCCATACCATCGAGCTAGCTTTTTGACGCATCAATCTTGGCTGCAGCACCAGAGAAGAGGCGTTTGTCTTGCTGGGTCATACCCTGTTACGACGACCTCAGTAAGCTGATGATTGTCATTAGAGAGACAACCTTCATGCCATCTTTTTGCTGTTACGGTCTGAGTGACCATACCAATGTAACTGACTCACGAGTTTCTTTCCTGCAGGAACGTCGATAGTGAAGTGACCATCAATCATCGGTAACTGTACCTGTCGTAGTACCTGTGTACTCATGACAGATGCTCGATAACGGCTTTTCCATCGCCCTGAGAAACTACGGTTCCGTTAATCTTTGCCTGACCAAACGCTGTTCTAATGACAGGATAAGACCAAACAAAAGAGAGTAATTTTTCTCCATAGATCTCTTTTGATTATTAAATTATTATTGTGTAACTGTTTCAGCTAAACTTCATTTTTTATTTCTCAATGAAACATTTTATTAGAGATAGGTCATAAACTTAAATGTATTGCTGCTTTTTACAACATACAAAGATTATTACTTTCATGGGTGCAAATATATATATTATTTATAAAATCACAAGCATTTTTCGAGAAAAAATTACATTCTCTACTAAAATTTAATTAAATACTTTGGAATTTCAACAAAAGAGTACATAAAACACCTATAATTATAAACAAAAAGAGTGTGCAGTGACAAGTTAACATATTTGATTGATAAGTAAACATGTTTACAAATAAACAATTTATTTACTAGTGATGAAAGACAAAATGTACAAAAAGAGACAGAATGACATAAGAACAGAAAAAGACAAGATAAATAGAAAAATACAAAATTGCAAAAGTATTTGTTTTTCCTTTTTACTCTTGAAAGACAATATAATATAAGAAATGCAGAACTGCCTATATAACACAAATCTAGAGAAACAGTAAAAAGGTAACAGAGCTCAATTTGCCTGATACCCTTTTTCTTTGAAAGTTTGTTTCAGGGATGTCCACTATCTACTCCCTCTCTCGAGAAGGGCTTAAAAAGGGGACACACAACCTCTCTACTCCTTATTAAATGAACAACAAGTTCAACTACGCAAGCCCCTGAAACCACAGCACTAACTCACCCAAGCCAATACTGTAGTGTAACCTGCAGCAAAGAGTGCCTAACCCCAACTGCCTGTTTCCCCTTTAATAGCTGCATGCAGCTCACACAAGGAAATAAAGCAGTACAAAGAGGGAACGAGAAGGCTGTCAGTGTTGCAATAGGCTCTGCTCTTCTAGCTGATGTGATGCTATGGTTGCAACATCCTTTGTAATCAGATTATGTAGTTTTGAGTATTTGCCCAGTCTCACTACTATAACCATTGTCGTCAGAGAAGCTACCATCATTAGAATAGAGTACGCCCATTGTTGATGCTACAATCTCTTTTGCACCCATACCGAGACAACAAAGCCAACATCCAACTTTCCAACTGAAACCCTGTGGATCGGAACACGGGCTCAACGGCTTTACCGATTCGTCCGATATAGCTCTGTTCCTGTCGTGCTTGATTATCCATGTTCGGATTGTCGGAAGAGGGAAGTAGCCCTAAAGCCCATACGATGATAGAAGCAACAAGGATGATACCTCCCATCTTTTTCAAGTACTGCTTACCTTTCTCCCATGTATGGCGACCCATTGCCTTCCATGTTGGGAAACGGTAAGTGGTAGCTCCATCACAAATGGCGTATCCTCACCTTTGACCACAAAAGGCAGAGAACAAACGACTCATTGCCACCGCCATCAGCACACCTATTATATATAAGGAGAGCATGGCAAGCGAAACGATATTCTCAAATGCAAAAGAATGAACCCGTAATCATTACGTAGATGGGTAGACGAGCCGAACAACTCATCAAGGGAGAATCAACATGTTATCAACCTACTTCCTCCGACTCTCAATCGTACGTGTTGCCATCACCGCTGGCACATTACAACCAAAACCATGATAAGTGGGATAAATGACTTTCCATGCAATCCCATCTTGTGCATCAGTCGGTCCATGATGAAGGCGGCACGTGACATATAGCCGCAGTCCTCCATGTAGGGAGATAAAAGAAGTAAAGTATTAATATCTGATGGCAGAAATACATAACAGCTCTACACCGCCGATAATACCATCGACGATCATATCTTTATCTGGTCCGGCAGGTCATCTCAGAAATGAACTCGCCTAACTCAACCCACACCAGCCTCTATCCAATCCATTGGATACTGACCAATGACGAAGGTTGCTGTGAACATTACCAACAATACAAGAGAAAAGATTGGGAAACCAAAGTATTTGTTTGTCAAGACATGGTCGATGACATGGGTGGTCTGATAGGCGTCTTTCTTATCACCTCGTCGAGAAGTTCGCTTCCTTCAGACGCACCATTAATAAAAACCATACTTGGCATCCATGATGGGCTGTCTCGCTGTCATTACCCGTCTCCTCCTTTACACGAGCGGCTGCTCGTATCACTGATGATTGAATATCTCAATCGAATCACCTAACGGACTAACGAGTTGCTCTACGTCCCTTGTCATGCTCTAAACAGTTTGATAGCAAGATAGCGGGTAGAGTAACGATGACAGAGTTCAGGTATTTCTTCAAATGTTCCTGCATCTCTTTAATACCATCTCTATCTCATGTCCGTGGTTGATATGGATATGACGGAACTGCAACGACTCGTCTTCTTTCCCTTCATAAACAGCAATAATCGCCCGGAAGAGTTCCTTCACACCCTCTACCATTGGTGAAATACTGTTGGTATCATCGGCACTCGAAAGAGTCCTGAGAGCTTTTGTGCATCAATATGATCACCACGCTGTCTCGTCTCATCAAACATGATTTGAGCGCACAAACCATGCGTATGTGCATGTCTCATCAGCTGGGTTGTAAGATAGAGGTTGCGCTCAAGGTTAGACGAGTCTATCACATTGATGACTACGTCCGGTGTCTTGTCAACCAACTGCTTACGCACATGGGAGAGTCTTCAGGGACTATAAGCAGAAAGACTATAAGTACCTGGGAGGTCTACAAGGTTAAACACATAACCATCAAACTCAGCACGTCCCACCTTCGCATCTACCGTCACTCCCGAATAGTTGCTTACACGTTCGTGTGCTCTGACGCAAAGTTGAAGAGCGATGTCTTACCACAATTCGGATTACCGACAAGTGCCACATTGATTGCGTCGACTTTCACAGCGCACAGCATCTGACAAGGCCCTCGGGATTAGTTCCTTATCTGCTGCTATCGTATGCGGTGAGTCCATCTCCAACCTTATTGTCTTCACGCCCTCTCCGTTATCAGCAGTACGTGCCTCAACATCCGACAACACCCTCAATCTGGTCAGCCTCGCATGGGACGAAGACCAACCTCATAACTCCATAATCTTTATATTTAACAGGGATCCTGCAAGGGTGCATTGAGCAATACCTCAACTGTTTTGCCCTTGATAAATCCCCTATCTCTATTATTCGTTTACGAAAAACCACCGTGTCCCTGATACCTTTTACGATAACACCAGTTTCTCCAGTCTTTACTCTGATAACTTCATAGCTTTGATAATTTAGAATTCCAAATTCATAATTCATAATTATGATTACTTCTGTCTGTTGTATTTATTGATCTTAACAAGTTCAACTTGTTTACTTCTGTTCACTTTGTCCACTTGTTCACTTGTTAACTGTTCACTTGTCAACTTTTTCAAAGTTCCTTTGTCTTCTTCTCAAACAACTTGTTCCTTGTCAACTCGTTTAACTCGTCAACTTGTCTCACATCTGTAAGAAATCAAAGGTAATGAAAACAGAATAGAAAATGTTTATATAGTAAATACCTAATAATGGGGATAGGTAACGGCATGAAAAAGGTTATAACAGGTATTTTTCTTCATGAATAATAACAATACACTTGCCGGAGGATGAGAGTAATAAAAGCCTCCTTACACAAAGAGCTACTATTACCAAACCTACAAGAATAGTTTTTGTTTTTAGTTTGCTGTCACTTTTAACACTTTTTGCGTAACAATACTGTAATTAATGAGTTAAGTAATGATTGTGGCTGACAGAAGTGACAGTAACTCTGAAATACAGAGAAGACAAGATGTCTACTATCAATTTATAAACAAGGCGTTTATCCTCAAAGTTATTAGGAATCTGTACGCTATATCTCCGTCGCTCTTTGTTTCATCGTCCTTTTCGTGCCATTGCCTTATCTCCGTTCCCTCCGTTTCTCCGTGTGACTTATTATGTAAGTTTGTAAATAAAAATTCATAACCTTGAAAATAATGACCATCTTTTTAGACTTGAATTAACGCCCTTTTTGATTTGCAAAAGATGCTCTTTTGAGAGCTCTTTACTAACGCCCTTTTGAAGTCCAATTACACCTTTTACTTTTCTTGTTCTGTAACTTGTTGATTATTATAGAGTTGTGAGGGTGATGAGAAATACTGTTTTTTGTGTGAAAAGAGGTGTTTTACGGGTTGGTTTGTAAATATATTTCTAAGTCTGAAAACGGTAAATGCTATCTTTATTATCTCTTTAAAAATGAATACTAACTCTATCCTATGCAAAAATGATTCTTTCGTTTTTGCATATGTAAGTGATAAAAATGTTGTATAAATAATCGTTGTAAGTCAATACCACATATGGTATTTTTCGTCGCTTTCGATAAACTTTTTGGGGATATTGTTAGGATAGAATGGGAATTTATCCCTATCTTTGTAATGAATTAAAGATATGACTGCAGTGCTATTCTCACATAGTCACGCTTATATAATAAGGTAAGGAGACATGGCACCATAGGTAAAACGTATAAATATAAAAAGATTGTAAGATATGAAATGTTTAGAATTACTATTCCCAAAAGCTGAGAGTACAAAGACATCACTTATTTTATTGGCATCACGCCTTGTGTTCGGATTGACATTTGCGAGCCACGGACTCGACAAGTTACAGCACTTTTCAGAAACAGCTGCACACTTCCCTGCACCCTTCGGTCTGAGTGGTGAGGTTGCAGTTAGTTTGAGTATCTTTCGGCGAGTTAGTAGTGGTTTTGGCTTTCGTTTTTGGTTTCTCCACGTTTAGCACTCTTGCCAATGATTTTCACCATGATAGTTGCCTTCACAACCGTCGCTATGGCGGATCTATAGCAATGGTGAGTTAGCCTTCCCTCACCTTGTCATCTTCGTTCTTTCATGGTTTGCTGGTGCTGTAAGTTCTCTGTTGATGGCATCATCAGAAGCAAGATAAGTCGGGGTAATCTCATAATGCATAATTCAAAATTCATAATTATGAACACTAATGTTAACTGTGGTTTATTGCTATAGTAATGTGATTTGATCGTCAGACTACGAATTACGCTAATTACACGAATTCTTTTTATAACAAGGATTCGTGTAATTAGCGTAATCGTAGTCGATAAAAGTGAGATAGAGTTTGCACATACTCATAAAGCTCAAAAGTTCAAAAGCTCAAAGCTAATAATGGTGTTCTATAATTATGATTTTGAATTATAAATTATAATTATAGTAATCATAATTATGAATTTTGAATTGGATCTGAATTACCAACATTCAATATCTTTTGCTATATCGGGCATTGTCTCACGTTTGAAGACAGGGACTCTTCACGCCTGCTCGTTTCTGTTGACGATAGTCATCGAGTAGGCGGAAGGCATTTTACTAAGCGTTAAGATAGCAACAAGGTTACAAATCGTGATGAGTGCCATAAAGAAATCACCAATACTCCATACAAGGTCGAGGGCTGGCAATGGCACCAAACATCACCATTACACCACCTGTTATCACACGCAAGACAAGAATAGACTGAGGGACTTTGAGTAAGAATCGTACGTTTGCCTCACCATAATAATAGTTTCCGATAATACTACTAAAGGCAAAAGAAGAAAAATAGCAATCGCAATAAACATTGGACTCGGCTGCACCCACTTCGCTCTCTAATGCCGCTTGCGTAAGAAGAATTCCTGCGTCAGAATTATTGACTACAGTCCACTGATGATAATAATAAAATGCCGTACAGCTACAAACGAAGGATCGTATCTGTAAATACACCGAGCGACTGAATAAGTCCTTGTTTCACGGGATGAGTGGTCGATGCAGTTGCATGCAATATTAGGTGCAGAACCCTCACCCGCCCTCATTGCCAATAGTCCACGCTTAATACCATTCATCATCGTAGCACCTAATCCGCCACCTGCAATCTGTTCAAAACCAAAAGCATTCTCGATAATAAGGCGGAATACGTGTGGAATGAGCTGAATATTCATTACAATAATGACCAAAGCAAGCAGTACATAACTCACTGCCATCAACGGAACGAGTACACTACTGACCTTAGCAATACGCTGAATACCACCAAAAACAATTGCTAAAGAGAGAATAGCAGAGCGAAACCCCATCCATGTTGGATCTATAGAAAATGCCTTTTGCATTGCACCACAAATCGTGTTACTCTGTATGGAAATATAAGCCATGCAGAAAGTCATCGTAATCAGTATAGCAAAGAGTCTCGCCATCCATTTGCAATGCATACCATGCGGATGTAATAGGCTGGTCCACCAATAAACGAATCGGCATGACGACGCTTATAAAGTTGCGCAAGTGTAGACTCGATGAAGGCTGTCGCAGAGCCTAAGAGAGCAATAACCCACATCCAAAAGACAGCACCAGGGACCACCAATAGCTATGGCACTTGCCACGCCAGCAAGGTTTTCCAGTACCCACGCGTGAGGCAATAGAAACGGCAAAAGCTTGAAAAGATGATACATGTTTCTCGCCCTTATCATGCGTTCCTGTCGATTCACATAATAGGCGAATCATCTCTCCAACCATGCGAAACTGCACAAAGCGCGTCCGCCATGTAAACCACAAAGCACAAATAACGAGCCCAGCTACAAGGATGTATGTCCATGTAAAATAATTAACAGATACTATGGCTTTGATTTAACCATCCGTCTCAGAAAAACAATTCTATCATTTTATATAAGGTTAAATATTACTTGCAAAAATAATAAAAAACATCCGAAAGATATAAGTTTTGTGTGCAAAAAAATTAGCTATTCACTTGACTTTCACAATTATTTCACTAACTTTTGCACAATGCTAATGGTTGACAAACACAATGGTTAGAAAAGGAAAAAACAAGTTTAGAGAAGTACGCGAATTTCTGATGATTGCATTGGCAATGCTCATCGGCAGCTTTGGCTGGTGTGCATTCTTATTGCCTCATCAAATCACGATTGGTGGTATTGCTGGTATCGCATCGGTTATTCAGTGGGGTCTTCATATCCCAGTGCAGTACACCTATCTCACTATCAACGGCATATTACTCTTTGTCGCATTAAAGATATTGGGTTGGAAATTCTGTGTCAGGACCATTTTTGCCGTCTTGGTGTTCGCCTTTGCAACATCAATTCTGCGTGAAGTCTTTGATGAACATCCGCTCTTTTCCGACGAGCCTTTCCTCGCCTGCGTGGTGGGTGGTGTATTGTTAGGTGTCGGAGTCAGCATCGCCTTGCAGTATAATGCCAGTTCGGGCGGTTCGGATGTCATTGCGGCAATGATTCATAAGTATCGTGATGTGTCACTCGGACGCGTCATCCTTGCTTGCGACCTCTGTATCATCACCTCCAGTTATCTCGTTTTGGAGAATTGGGAAAAGGTAATCTATGGTTACATTGTCCCTCTTCGTAATGACCTATGTGGTGGACTACCTTATTAATGGTATGCGTGGTTCGGTGCAGTTCTTTGTTATCTCTGAACACTGGGGAGAGATTGGTTCTGCCATTAACAACGATGTCGATCGTGGCTGTACGGTTATCGAAGCACGTGGATTCTACACGGGTAAGAAGGTGGGAATGCTCTTTATTATCGCACGTCGTTCTGAGGCACATTCCATCTATCAAGTGATTGACGAAATAGACCCCAACGCCTTTGTATCACAAGGTGCTGTCAACGGTGTCTATGGCATGGGATTCGATAGAATGAAGGTAGCACATAAAAAGAAAGTTGCTGACGAGAAGGTCAGAACAAAAGAATAAGAAAGAAGGAAAGATTGTAAAGATGAATATTCAGGAACTCGAAGGTAAGCGCATTGCTGTTCTCCTTTCTGGCGGTGTTGACAGCTCGGTTGTCGTCTATGAGTTTGCACGATTAGGACTGCACCCAGACTGTTTCTATATCAAAATAGGACCGGAAGAGAAGGAAGATTGGGACTGCAACTCTGAAGAAGACCTTGAGATGGCTACACTTGTGGCACGCCGCTTTGGCTGTAAAGTTGAAGTCATCGACTGTCATAAGGAGTATTGGGACCAGGTGACACGCTATACCATGGAGAAGGTGAAGGCTGGTTTTACGCCTAACCCTAGATGTAATGTGCAAACCGACTGATAAAGTTTGGTGCCTTTTGATGAGAAGATGGGACATGACTATGACCTCATCGCAACGGGCCATTATGCACAAACAGAATGGGATTGACGGACGTAATGGCTCACCACAAGTCCTGATCCAGTAAAAGACCAGACCGACTTCTAGCACAGATTTACGACTGGCAGTTGAAAAAGCAATCTTCCCTATTGGCACTCACGAGAAGAATGAGGTGCGTGAGATTGCTCGAGCGAGAGAATCTTATCAATGCGCGCCGAAAAGGATTCGTAGGGAATCTGGCTTCCTTGGAAAATATCGATTATATCGAGTATGTACGTCGCTATTTAGGCGAAGAAACAGGCGACGTCATCGAACTGAAACGGGAAAGAAGATAGGCGAACACAAAGGACTATGGTTCCACTACCATCGGGCAAAAGGAAGGGGCTCTGGTCTTGGCGGTGGCCCTTGGTCTCGTCATTAAGAAAGATAACTAAAAATATCCTGTACGTAAGTCATGGCTATGACCCGCTATAGCCTACAAAAAAGATTTCCTGCCCATGACTTCCACTTCCTAACAGAAGGTGTCACAACTCTACCAGAGAAGATTACCTTCAAAGATCTCGCCATACACCTGAGTACTCATCCAGCAACTGCTGAACAGTTGTCGGACGGTAGGTGTATCATCCATTCAGCTGAAAAACATCCATGGCGTTGCCCTGGACAATTCTCAGTTGTTCTATGATGAGCAACACCATCGCTGCTTTTTGGATCTGAGAAATTACGTTATAAGTTGACAAGCTTTTTGAGTGATCAAGTTAACGAGTTTTTGAGTTAATGTTGACGAGTAAACAAGTTATGTGTTTTACTGACTGCTTTTGTTGTTTGCAAGATAACATGTTAACGAGTGAGCCAGTTATGCTTTTTACAAATTGGTTTGCAAGTTTTGTTGTGCTCTAAAAATAAAATCATAATCCCATTTGAGCTTATTTTTAGAAGAGAGAAAATAGCACAAAACCGTTATTCTCAAATACTTACAAGTTGGATTTTTGCCCATATCGGTCGAAGCTAATGAAGTATAAACAGCATTATTCTCTTTAGTAACTCTGCCTTATAAGGAATTCCTATATGCTAAGCATTAAAAGCTCTTACAACCTTTATAACAATAGCTTTTAATATCCCTTACTTTTTCGTCTTCATAGATGTGTTTGATGCTTTAGTACATGTTGTGTTGTTGGTTAGCACCACGGTGCTAGGACCAATCATATTGCAATTTGTTATCAAAGTAGATTCATTTTCTTATTAGAAGCGGCTTTATTTTACACAAATCCTACTCATCCCTATTGACTAAGAAGGCTTGTCGTTCCGAAACAAATACGCTATTGTTATTAAATCCTAATCAGTCATTAGACCACAAAATGTATGTTTTTCTTACATTGGTATTGTTTTCTAACATCTTTTTATTTTTCTCTTAAGATACTCCCATTAATTTTTGTCAACTTCTTTTACATATCTGTATATATTCTTTTCGAAAATCATTTCTCATTATCACCCATCCATATACCTATTCAACCCTTTCATAGACAGAAACCCACCAATATTTATAATTATAAGTGTTTTATGTACTCTTTGTTTGAAAATGAAAAGAAATAAGACTAATTATGATTTAGAGTCTAAATTTAATCGTAAAAGATTGTCTTTTTATAAATAATATTTATATTTTGAGCAGATATATAATAGAATGAATAACCTGTAAGTCTTTACTCATCAATTCCTCTGAAAATATCTTCTGCCATACGTGGCAGATACTATAGAAAAAGTGTTACATCCAATATTTGATTAACTATAAAATATATATATGACAGGTTTACTATTATCTTTTTTTAGTGCTATGTGTGTCTCTCGTCAGTAAACGTAAAAGGCTGACACGCCCGTTAAAACTCAATATTTGATGATGTCAATAGAGTTTCTGTCAAAAGTCAACTACATGCCCGTTGCCAATCTTGTCAATGGTGTTAACGAAGTGACTGTGCTCAATATGGTTCCTTAACGATTGAGGCCAAAGAGGGTTTCTACTTTAAAGATGCGTCATCAAAACAAGACGCAGATGGCGACTTTGATACTCACAAACATCTCAAATAATCTCACGTCTTGTAATATCTATTGTCTGATGCAGACAAGAATAAACTCTTCACTGTTAAGAGTGCAGTCTTAGCTGATGCCGCACAGGTTCATGTACTGTAAACGTTGATAATGCCTCAAAAGTGAGGGTGTCACGCAATGAATCACGCACGTCAGTAGCGTTGCAAAATGGTGAAAACACGGTTAAATGGATTCCTAATACCGAGAAAACGCTTGTAATTACCAATGCTAATTATGGTGATGCCCCTATATATAAGGTGACACTTGATGGTAACGACGTTACTCCTTCAAGTGGTCAATACTTTGTTACACTGACTGTTGGCTGTGTTGTAGATATTAAAGCCGAATATCCAGACGTATCTTATTCTGTAAAATTCAACTTTCTAATGAGGATGCAAAGGGTGCTATCTCAAAGGTAATGGCTGATGGTGTGGAAGTTAAGAACTACAATGATGCTGATTTTAAACTCAAAGCTGGCACCAAGCTATCATTGAAATTCGACCAAAGTAACTATGCTTTAGATGCTTTCAAGGTCAATGGGGCTGCCGTTTCGATATATGGTACCTACGACTGTTATGTGAAAGACAATCTTGTCTTTGACATTCAAGCACATAAATATGCTACTGTAAAGGCTGTGTTGACTATTGACAACGCAGCAAATATCACTGCTTATGAGGGTCCAAGCTATAATAATAAGGTGATAACACTCAAGGATGGCAGCAATAATATTGAGTTAGGCGAGAAGAATAACCTCATCCAAATAAAGCCTAATAGCGGTTGTAAGGTTGAGTCAATCAAGGTAAATGGAAGTCCTGTAACTGCCAATTATGAAGGTGCATACGAGATAAGACTAACCGAAGGTATGACTATCGAGGTTAAAACATCAGCTATTGTCCGCGACCAAAAGGCAACGGTTGTCATTGACGACATCAGCCTTGCTAACTATGGCTTCAACTTCTACCGCTCTGACCATTCAACGATTAAGATGCAGACAGGTGAAAACACAGTGATGTTCTCTGCTGACGATCATCATTTCATGCTTGGTGCATACGGTAATGACCTGAGTAAGATGGTGGTTAAACTCAATGGGACGAAACTTGATCCATCTTATCCTGGCGGTACAAGTTTTGAGTTTGATTTGAAGAACAACGACCATTTGGAGGTCTTACTCAAAGCAGAAACAAATGGTAGTTGAGCCATAGAGTCAGTAAAAGCAAGGCAAGGCTGTTATCTCACCGTCTTGATGGGCAGCGGATAGAAGGCACCCAACTGCCTAATGGGAGTATATATTATTAATGGTAAAAAAAGTTATAGTTAACAAGCGATGAGAAAAATTCTACCACAGTATTTTGTTTTGATGTTCGGTAGGATTAGCTTACGGTCAGTCTAAGCTTTTGACTTACAGTAAAGTCAGTTGGAAACTGTTCAAACCCGCAACACTTCCATTCTACTTACAACAGTCGTACACGTGCTTTTGAACGACCAAAGAGTGTACCAGAGAACACGATGGCAATGGTCGAACTAGCAGGATCAGAACGACCATGTAGACTTAGAGGCATGACAGGCGTGAAGGTGCTGCGTGTACGTGGTAATATTGCTATTGTCGTAGCTCCAATAAAAACATTGAGCGTATCGCAGACTTAAAAGTGCGTTCGTCGTATGGAACTCCCCGACGTCGTGTTTATCAGAAGATGGATGTTGTACGCAGCAGGGAGATTGGTGTTGATAAGATTCTATCAAGCGTCGACCTTCCACAGGCTTTCATACTGGTAAAGGTGTTGTAACAGGTATTGTTGATGGCTGGTCTTGACTCTAACCATATCAACTTTCCTCAGAGCCTGATGGTAGCATACGCTTCGGTTATATCAGTAAGATTGACAGCCAGTCAGTCAAATAAGAACGGTTATCAATACGATAACTATTATCCTCGTGCCGTGCTTGATACCTAACAAACCGTGAAGATTCATATGCTATTGAGGACTTTTACGACTGATTCTTACAATATCCATGGTACATACACTACACTGGAATTATGGCAGGTGGATACAAAGGCAATATCACCTATGCAGAGACTAACGATAACGACAGATCTTATAAAGTGACAGGTCCTAATCCGTTCTATGGTTGTGCAACAGAGTCTGAGCTTGTGGCTTCCTGTGGTGATTTGCGCGATCAGTATATTGCATTTGGTATTGATGATGTTGTGCAGTATGCGAAACACTCTGGTCCGAAACCCAAGCCATGTGTTATCAACCTTTCATTAGGTAGTAACATTGGTGTACACGACTCTACAAGTGTGATGAATCGCTTCCTTGCAGAGGAAGGTAAGCATGCTATTATCTGTGTCGCTGCAGGTAATGAAGCTAATATGGCTATCGCATTGAAGAAGGATTTTACTGCTGTGGGTGAGACGGTTAAACCTTTCCTCGCGCCAATGCAGCCAGATAGTTTAAGTTCTGGAGGTAAGACCTACTATAATCTTCGTAACGGACAGATAGCAGCTTACGGTAATGACTCTACTGAATTCGAGTTACAGATAGTTGTTACGAATACAAGTCGCGGCAATAAAGCTGCTATCAGAATCCCTCTTCCAAAGAATACAAATGGGCAACCTATTACCTATGCATCAGGTGGTGACTATTCAATGACAGGTGCTGTGATTAATCAAACTTTTGCGAAAGCGTTTGATGGTTACGTTACCGCTGCTTCTGCAATAGACTCTGAAACGGGCCGTTACTACGCTATGGCGCAGATTATGACCAGTGATAACCAAAAAACTAACAAAAACGGCAACTATAAACTGGCGTTGGAAATAAAGAGCAGAAGCCTGGACAGCGTGTTGAAGTTTTCACACTGATGCACAGTTTATCTACTCGATAGCAATAAGCAGGATGGTTTCGTAAGCGAACACGTAATGGTTCTATCAGCGATATGGCTATGTGCAGCAAACATCGTTACCGTTGGTAGCTACAATGTACGCAATCACTGGTCTTCTCTCGATGCTAGTGTTTATGGTTACAACAAGCGAGGTGATGAAGATGATTTCCTGAAGGTGAGGCTTCACGCTTCTCTTCTTTCGGAACATTAGCTGATGGTAGAAACCTTCCACACGTATGTGCTCCGGGTGCATCTATCATCTCTTCTGTCAACTCATACGCCAGTAGAGAATCGGACTTAGGCTATACTGACATGGCATTGCAGGGTAAGTTGGAGAAAGGTGGTAAGAAATACTACTGGCATCAATCACTCGGTACATCTATGGCTACGCCTGTTGTAGCTAGTATAGCGCTCTGGCTTTGAAGCCAACCCAGTTTGACAGTCAAGGACGTAATTGTATCATCCAGCAGACTGCTCGTAAAGATAACTATGTTACTAATACGGGCGACCCAGTACAGTGGGGTGCAGGTAAGTTTGACGCTTACGCTGGCTTAAAGCAGGTACTAAAAGAGAAGAATACCAATGGTATTAATGGCGTAGAGATACGCTGGAGGATAAGGAAGTTCCAGTTATCACAATGACTGGCGAACGCGCCTACAGCCTTCCTTGCGGTGCAAAGCAGCTGAACCTACGTGCGTACTCACTCAGCGGACAGTTAGTTCACCTGCCTCTACACAGGTGACGAACTCAACGTTAATGCCTCTTCATGGAACAAGGGCGTTTACTTGATCTCAAGTCAAATGGCAGTAAGGCACAACGTATCGTTATCTATTAAGGCTTTGATATGTATCGAATAATATTCCCAAAGGATAGGAATAACACTCCTAATCCTTGGGAATACGATAAGAAAACATAAGCTATAAAATCAGAACACAATAATATTTATATTTATATGAAGTACAAATTTACTTTTTTGCCATCATTCCTCCTCTTAGTGATGGCTATGTTGTGGAGTTCGCTTGCAGCCCATGCGCAAGACGAAGTTATGATTCGATTCCACACCAATGTACCTGAAAAGGCAAAGAATACTGGTGTGCCAGCACAGGTTTCTTTTTGTGTTGGGTTCTAAATCTGACAATGCCAACGTTTCTATCGACTATGTAGGGCAGTGAAACCGAAGTTGAGATTAAGAAAGCTGTTGTTGTAAAATGATAATGGCGAACAAACCATTATGGGTACTTGTCACAGATATTGTTTCAGATAATGGCTGGGTAACGATTAAAGGTGACCCAGACGACCTATATTTCTTCAATGCTTCAGGCAATGAGATTGACAAGATTGAGTTTAATCCTAACTTAAAGCTACAAGTATTGAACTTAGAGCATAACAACTTAAAATCACTCAACATCGACCGTTTACAGAGTTTGAATATTATCTATTTGCAGGATAATCCTTTCTCTGCAGCTACTCCATTGATGATTGGTCGTATGCCTCTATCTTATGGTATTGGAGGTCCCACAGATTGGACATATCTCCTAACTTCACACTTGAGAACTTCCCTAATCTGCGTTCGTTTGATGCTTACCATACTATCGGTCTCAAGGTAGCAGACCCAACAGGCTGTCCAAATCTAGCAGCGTTTGAGCCTTGATATGACAAGCGTGGAAAGTGTTGACCTCTCTAAGAACCCAAAATTGGAGATTCTTAACGTGGGTGACTCTCGTGTAAAGACACTTGACCTTAGCAACAATCCTAAGATTACACAGCTCTATATCTCATTCTTCTGGAACAGTCAATACTGACGTGAAGTTTGAGAGCATTGATGTGTCTCATTGTCCTGAGCTCTACTACTTCTATTGTGGCGGTAATAACTTGAAAGAGCTTGATTTGAGAAACAATCCAAAGCTCTTTACACTCTCTTTGTGATCGTAACCTCTCTGAGAACAGCTTGACGTTAGTCAAAACCCTGCACTCTATAGTGTCAACGTGCGTTATAACTACATGGACTTTGCCACACTACCTGAGCCAGGCAACTGGTTTGAGTATTACCACGAGCAGAATCCTATGGAGTTGAACGATACATATAAGGTAGGTGACGTCATCGACCTCAGCAAGCGTGTGCTTCGTCCAAAGACAACGACCCAAGCAAGACTCTTCCGTGTTCCAAAGGCTGACCCAACAAAACCAGTAGAGTTAGACGACAGTTATTACTCTTACGAAAATGGTAAGGTTACATTGAAAAAAGCACTTGACGATGAGGTCTTTGTTCAGTTCAATAACAGTCGCCTCAAAGACTATCCTATCCGCACTGAAAACTTCCGTGTGAAGACTGCTGCCGAGTTTGGTAAGGATGTGAAAGCTATTCAGCTCTCAAGTATTGGCGACGCTGGTTCTCCTCTGAAGATGTCTGTCGGTATCCTTGGTGCTACAGCAGCTAATCCTGTAACTGTAAAGGTTGACTTAGGCGATGGTATTACTACCCCATTCGAGATTAAGGATGAGCGCCCAGCTACAGCCAATATCGTGACTACACGCACTGGTGCTGGAGACATTATCGTATATGTTCCACAAGACAAGTACGTAACAAGTCTTGAGTCTGATGGTCAATACATTGACAACATCGACCTCTCTGCACTCACAGAGCTCCGTACGCTTACATTGAAGAGAGCAGGTCTTACTACTATCGACCTCTCTTATAACAATAAGCTTGAAAAGCTTGACCTCTCTGGTAACGAACTTAAGCGCGTTGACCTCCGTGGCCCATCATCTTATTTCAATAAGAGTAAGTTGACTGATATCAACGTAAGCTACAACCAGATTGACTCATTGCTCTTCAATACCATCTATGGTGTAACCAAGCTCAATGTAAGTCACAACAAACTGAATAAGTTGGATCTTAAGGATGCCGACAACTTGCGTATGCTTGATATCTCTCACAATAAGTTCACTCGTCTTCTCCTCAACCACAGCGAACTTATAGAGGATGTAAACGTTTCAAACAATGAGTTGACAGAGGTGAAGATTCCACCTGTAGCACCAGTTAAGAAGTTGAATGTTAGTGGTAACTACTTTACATTGGCAAATATGCCTAACGACTTCGGCTTGACTCGTGGTAACTTTATCTATGCACCACAGCATGTATTGCAGATTTCAACCTCTTCTCCAGGTATTGATCTCTCTGAACAGAATATAACAAAGGATGGTGAAACAACTAAATTTGTATGGAAGAAGAAAGATGGTACTCCGTTACAGTTGGGAACAGACTATACCATTACTAATGGTTCAGCTAAGTTCATCAACCTCGCGCTTGACTCTATCTATTGCGAGATGACGCATCCTGCTTATCCTGGATTTCGAAGGACAGAACGTCTTCAAGACTACTAATGTTCATCCTATCGCCTTCCTAAATATGAGTTGGCTTCGTTTACCACTGTCAACCAGACTCGATAGCGTAGCATTGTCTCTTGCAAGCTATACTCCTGGTAAGTCAGTTTACTTCGAGTGGGGTGGCAATGGTAATGTCACACAGTATACACTTGGAGAAACCTATAAGATTTTCCAAGCTAAGTCAAAAGCAAATACAAAGGTACGTGTACTCGTTGCTGAGGCTGATGATAAGGTGAAAGTCTTCAGTGTTGCAAACGTTAAGATGACTGATGTAGATCTCACTGGTTTGAAGGGAGCAAAGCTCATTGCGATAACTCATGCTGGATTGACATCAATTAAGCTCCCTGCAGCACCAAATCTTACCGACTTGAATCTTGATGGTAATGAGTTGACAGACCTTGATTTGTCTCCATTCCCAAGTCTTACATCAGTTTCCCTGATTGGCAATAAGATTAAGACATTCGACATATCAAAGGCACCAAATCTTGGTATCGTATACCTCTCAAGCAACAAGATGAAGGAAATCAAACTTGATAACCCTAAGCTTTGGAACCTTGACTTGAGTGATAACGATCTTGAAAACGTGTCACTTTGAGAAACTTCCTCAGCTGGAGCAGCTGTGGTTGAATGCTAATAAGTTGACAAAGGTTGATGTATCAAAGAATACCAACCTTAGAGTTCTCAACGTTGTTGGCAAACCGTCTGAAGTTCTCAACAATGCCATTGCCAAGCAACAACGGTAAACGATTTGACAGATATTCTTACAACCTTCAAGCACCAATCGACGTTAAGTGTGTCGATGGTAAGGTTGACCTCAGCTCAGAGGCTGTTGTAGGCGGTGAGATGACAACTTACCACTGGTTTGTTGGTAATGTGAAGTATATCGATGGTGAGTTGCAAGGTGAGAAGTTAGACATCAATGATGAGTACACTGTTGAGAATGGTGTTACCACATTGAAACTCACCCAGCCAATCACGAACCTTGTTTGTGTAATGGCGAACGATAACTTCCCTAATGCTCTTATCTATACAAACTACATCACATTCTACACCTGCAACAGGTATTGATGCAGTGACTGCAGATAAGGATGTTAAGATCCAGTTCTTCGATGGTGCTATTAATATACTTGGTGCAAAGAACGCAACAGCAGCAGTCTACTCAATCGATGGCAAACTCGTTTACCAAGGTAAGGTTGCTGACGATAGCACACGCATATCTCCTTTTCGCTCGTGGTACCTACATCGTACGTGTAGGAAACAAAGCCGCAAAGGTAAGCGTTAAATAAGTAAGAAACAAAACAAATAAATATTTCCCTGTTTGTTGTGAAATAAATATTCATCAACAAACAGGGAAATATTTATCTAACCCTCATAAAAACAATACCAGAACGCTAAATATAAAGGAAGACGCATATTATTAACACTGACATTGTAATTTACACAGTAATCCTACTATTGGTAATAATCTCACAAAATGTTTTTCAGTAGTAACAAAAGTAACGTACACAAAAACCGATGTTTGGTTAAAATTCGTCATAAAAGATTAGTTAATATGCCTTTTTAATCCTTATCTTTTTGCACAGAATAAATAATACTTATGGACTGGTTACTGATATTTTTCGGCAGAGAAGCAGGATACGGTAGCTCATATCATGCTGCTGTATTCTATTGTCATCGCCTTGGGTATCTACTCATGACAAATTAAGATTGGAGGTATTTCGCTTGGCGTTACCTTTTGTGTTGTTTGTGGGCATTCTTGCTGGTCACGTTAAATTTACAGGACCTATCCCCGTATTGACCTTTGTACAAGACTCTTGGATTGATTCTCTTTGTCTTTATGATTGGTCTTCCAGGTAGGACCGGGCTTCTTCGAGAGCTTTGGTAAGGTGGTCCTAAAAGCTGAACATCCTTTCGACGGTGGCATTCTGCTCAACGTCCTCGTGATGTTTGCTTGCTACTATATTTTCTTTTGACACGAAAGGACTCAACAACCCTTCCAATGATGGTGGGTACGCTCTATGGTGCCGTAACTCACACCCTGGTCTTGGTGCTGCTTAATGACGCATTGCCAGCGTTTACAAAGACAGGCATGGACTTCGACATCACTTCAGGTTACGCTGTGCTTATCCTTTGGGTGGTAGGTATCATCGTAGCAACGATTGCTATCCGTTATATCTGTAAGGTAAACCTCCAAGAGGAGAATGACAAGCTGCAAGAGGAAGAGGCTGAGAATCCTCAGGCAAAACCTCATTCAATGTATTTGAAGGTACAGAATGCTTATATCGCAGGACGTAACCTCAAGGAGATTTCAGAGTTCCCTAATCGTGACTTCGTTTGTACACGTCTTATGCACAATGATGAACTCTCAATCCCAACCTTGGATACAGTCTTCGAGTTGGGCGACGAGATTCTTGTTGTCAGCGCAGAGGGTGATGCTGCGGCTATACGCGCATTCATCGGTCCTGAGATTGAAGTAGACTGGCACGAGGAAGACCAGCCACAGCAGTTGGTTAGCCGTCGTATCGTTATCACCAACAGCAAGATTAATGGTAAGATATGAGTGCAGCATGTCATCTCCGCACAGTATATGGCGTGAACGTAACACGTATCAGCCGTCAGGGTATGGACCCTTTGCTGGTCGCAACCACCGCTTTATCGTGGGTGATCGTATCGTGGTTGTTGGTCCAGAGGAGAACGTAAACCGTGTTGCTGCAATCATGGGTAACTCTGAGTAGCGTCTTAATGCACCAAACATTATACCATCTTCGTTGGTATCATTGCTGGTGGTATTATCTTCGGTATGCGCTAACGCAATCACTCACGTCTGTACCGATGAAGCTCGGTCTCGGTAGGTGGTCCGATTGGTCATTGCAATTCTTATCGGTCGTTTCCGGTTATCGTGATGGGACCTGTGACCTATACAACAACGTCAGCTAACATGATGCTTCGTGAGATAGGTTTAGCACTCTTCCCTTGCCCTCGGTAGGTACAGGCATGTGCAACCTACGGGGACACCGTAGTTCAGGGTGATGGTTTGAAATATGTATACACTGGTTTCATCATCACGATTATTCCGATTCTTATCGTCGGCACCATTGCACGTCTGAAGTATAAGTTTAATTACTTCACTATCATGGGATGCTTGCCGGAACCTATACCTGATCCACTCAGCACTGGCTTACGCTAACTCATATTCTGTAGGTGAGGCTCCAGCCGTAGGTTACTCAACAGTTTATCCGCTCAGCATGTTCCTTAGAATTTTCTTAGCGCAGGTAATTGTACTCTTCTTCTGCCAGATTTAGGAAAGAACAAGATAAGAAAGTGAACGAATTTGGGTGTATCAGATTTCTGATACACCCAAACTCATTTACGACCTCCATTGAAATAGGAATGTCATTTACACATAAATGCACGCAAGTTCGGGATAAGAAAAGGCTTTTAAAAAGTTGGTAATCTCACTGCAAAATTCGACTATTATTTCATGGGGTGATAGTCAATGACATTACGCCGCTTACTTAAAACATCCCTTTGTATATCTACTATTTGTATCTTGCCTAAATAAAATGATAGTTACAAAGTTTCACCAGCGTCCTATTCTAACCTCTTGTTGATGCTCGCGACATGGTGCGTGGAGGCTTATGCACCGTTTGTGCTGAGAGTATACCTTATAATATATAGCTTGGGTAAAAAGTGGTTGTAGTAAAAACACATATTGGAGATAAAATGCTAGCAAACTCTATTAGATACAATTATCCCTCTAAAAACCTTTCATACGGTCATTGCCATTGGTTCTGAGAGGATAGTATATTTCTTTGAGTCCGTCAAACATTCTCCATTAACTCTCCGTAACAGTAAATTTGGAGAAATCTGTCATAGAAACAGTTCTCGTAAGTAGTCTTGAGTTTTTCTTCATATAGCGTTGCTCTACCGCCTCCTCGTATCGACTGTGATAGATACGCTTTGTCATTATCTGATTAACAATCCATTGTATCTTGTCAATCTGCAAAGTCACGCTCTAACTGCGGACGTGATTCGAAATGCTGTAAAGGGTAGATACTCACCAAAATAGAATGTCATACAATCTGGAAGAATGTATTCACGTGACATCTGCTTACGCTGTGTTGGCGAATAGAACTTCGCATACAAAGGATAATTAGGACCGAGATACTTGTCGAGCAGAGATACCTGATAGTACCATTACCCACAACAACACTTTTTGGTCTAGAAGCTGAGATCTGCATAGACTCTTGAATTGTTATGTTTGGCAAAGCCTGCTCCAGATCGTTTGAAAAGCTGCACTAAACTGATGATCAAGGTCCTCTGTATTAGCATACTCAGAACTCTATAGCAGCAATGATTGATTGCTGAGGTTGTGTCTTGATAGAACTTCAAGAACTTTGTATTGATGTCTGGATCAGTTATCTCACCAATCTTTACGACATCTTCTATCAGTGTACGAGTTTTCAATCGGATACTCTGTGTTCATCTGTTGAGACGCAGAGAAATCACCTGTTGTCAAGTAACGATATTCCAAACGGTCATAGCGATCTATCTCTAATAACAACGAATTTTCATTCACGTCATCAGATGAAAGTTTGAACTGACAGCCTGCACAGACAAACAGAACAACTAATAATATAGAATAGAGATATCTCATTGGTTACTTTCTCCGGTTACTTTTTACAATATTTTGAACATTAACTGCAAAAATTACTAAAATATATTTTAAAACACAAGTGTTCTGCTAAAAATATTAAAATAATATGCAAATATATCCTATTTTCATTCAGATAAACTACTAAACACCTTACGCCCTTTTCACGTAGTATTGCAAAGAAGGCTATATTTCTTACGTCCATCATTCGTACAAGAAGAGAGGTTTTCTCGATGTTTTACCACTCCATCAAGACGAATCGGCAGGCGTTCAAACTCGTTTCGCCACTGTTTAAAGGCACGACGTGCTGAGAAAATCGCCTAAATTCACCCCAATTATGATTCAGAATCAGCGCTTGAAATGCAGCCAAATAGTCTAAGAACCATCTTATGCGCATGACATGCTTTAACTCATCTTCTGGCAAGTTCTTCCACAACATAGTCAAGTTATTGCGGAAGTTCAGGAAAGTTTTACGTGGGTTTGACTTAGGCAACGTACCGCCTCCAACGTGATAAACATAGCTTTCTGGGAAACAGAAGATGCGCTTACCCATCTGATGCAGACGCCAACAGAGGTCTATTTCCTCATTATGGGCAAAGAATCTGCCGTCCAATCCACCTGCTGCCCAATAGTCCTTGGCACGTATCATCAAGCAAGCTCCTGTTGCCCAAAGGACTTCCTGTGCATCATCATACTGTCCATTATCCTCCTCTACGGTGTCGAAGATGCGTCCACGACAGAACGGGTAGCCATAACGATCAATGAAACCTCCCGATGCACCAGCATACTCAAAAGCATCACGATTAGCAACAGAGAGCAATTTGGGCTGACAAGCTGCTATATCCTCATGGGCATCCATCTCCTCGATGAGGGGCGTAAGCCAGTGATGCGTCACCTCGACATCACTGTTTAACAACACGTAATACTCGCTGTCTACCTGCCTTAGCGCACGATTATAGCCTTCTGCAAAGCCATAGTTCTCAGCTAATTCTATCACGCGAACATGTGGATAAGTTGCTTTTCAACCATGCGACAGACTCATCTGTTGAAGCATTATCGGCTATGATAACCTCTGCTTCACCTCGTGAGAAATTCAGCACGGAAGGAGATATTGCTCCATCATGCTTCGCCCATTCCAGTTCAATATGACTATCGCTACTTTCATAATAGTTCTGCCTTTAATGAACTTTGATCGAAATTAAACTCTCCCAATCGTACACGGAGAATCTGATTGTCATATTCTTCCTTTGCCTGATCGGGCGATAGTTCCACACGAATATAGTTAGCTGTAAAGCCGTGCATAGCCTTACCCCGTGCCGCTTTCTCAAAGAGGACGTCTGCCTCCTGACCTATATGCTCTGCATAGAAAGCACGTGTCTTCTCGTCAGAGAGCTTCAAGAGCTTATGCGCACGATGTTTCTTCTCGCGATCATCCACAACGTAAGGGATTGACAATGCCGCTGTTCCAGGACGTTCTGAATAAGGGAAGACATGGAGTTGGGTAACAGGTAGGGAGTCAAGAAAGTTATAACAATCCTCAAAATACTCTGGCCGTTCACCGCGAGAACCTACCATCACATCCACACCGATAAATGCCTCGGGCATCTTTTCCTTAATAAGCTTTATCTTACGAGCAAAGAGTGCCGTGTCATAACGACGGTGCATCAACTCTAACACCTCATCAGACCCACTCTGAAGTGGGATGTGGAAGTGTGGCATGAACGCACGTGACTCGGCACAATACGCTATCAACTCATCATCTATTAAGTCAGGTTCCAACGAACTAATACGAAAACGCTGTATTCCCTCTACCTTATCTAATGCCTTAACGAGGTCTAAAAAACTCTCACCTGTGGTCTTACCGAAGTCACCTATATTAACTCCCGTCAATACAATCTCCTTTCCACCCTCTCGTGCGGCCTCCTCTGCTTGCGCAACAAGCGACTGAATAGTCGGGTTACGTGAGAATCCACGCGCAAAGGGAATCGTACAATAAGTGCAGAAGTAATTACATCCATCCTGCACCTTTAGGAAATAGCGTGTACGATTACCACGTGAGCAACTTGCTTGGAAACTCTTAATATCTTTCGTCTTAACAGAGTGATACTCTCCCTCTGACGTTTCCTTATCTTTATCTGTATCTACCTTATTCCACGCATCACTAAGATACTGTACGAGGTCGGCCTTCTCATTACTACCCAACACAAGGTCAACACCTTCTATCTTCGCTACCGTTGCACTCTCAAGCTGAGCATAGCAACCTGTCACAATTACGAAAGCACCTGGGTTCTGGCGCACCATACGATGGATGATCTGACGGCACTTGTGGTCAGCAACCTCAGTAACCGAACAGGTATTAATCAGACATATGTCTGCCTGCTCAGTCTTCTTCGCTTCACGCACGCCCATATTATATAAGGTACGCGCGAAGGTACTTGTCTCTGAAAAGTTGAGTTTACAACCCAACGTATAGAACTTGGCTGTCTTGCCTTGAAATGCTGCTGTATCTATCATATAACATGCAAAGTTACAGTAAAATGAAGACAAAACCAAAAGAAATACGAACCGTTTACACATCAGAATAGGTAAGAAAGGCTAAGAAAATATGATTTTATATGCTCAAACAGAGCCTTTAATGTTTCTAAAAAACAAAGAATTATAAAAATTGTGTAGGCACTACATTAAAAACGTTTTAACATTTATTTAACATCCATATAACGCTGACTATCAACGCTTTTATGAATTTGTTACAAAAGAAGAAGAAAAAAAGTTCTAAAAATATTATTGCCGTATAAAAATACTTACCTTTGCATCGTTTTAACAAACAAATGATTGTTTTACAGATTTAAAAAGCAAAGAAAATGAAGAAATTAGTTTTAATGTTCAGTAGCTATCGCAGCTATCTCTTTCGCATCTTGTGGTAACAACTCTAAGCCAGCTGCTAACGCTGACTCTACAGCAGACTCTGCTGTTGATTCAACTGCTGACTCTACTGTTGATTCAACTGCTCACGTTGATTCAGCTGCACAGACAGCTACTCCAGACTCTGTTAAGAAGTAATCAGAGTACGAACAGAAAAAGAGAGAAATTGACCGCAGGACATAATGTCCTGCGGTTTTCTCGTTTATAGAAGTAAGGTCATTCAGAACTGTGATTACCACAATTGCTGTAGACAAGATAACTAAACTGCTTTGAGGCAAAGTAATATTAAGACAGGGTAACAAAAGAACAAAGACAGGATAAAATAAAGACAAAGTAACAGAGAAACAAAAGAAGGGGGAATAGATAGACAAAGTAACAAAATAACAAAGGCTGAATCGTCTAAAGACAAGGTAACAGAAGAACGTTACACTTTTTACACTTTCACCTTATTCTCTTCTCTATAGTTTTTGCGAGAACAAGAATTATTGTAAAGAAAAATCATATCTTAGAAACAAAAAGAGCGTAAATTAGCTTGCAATTAACGCCCAATTGACTTGCAAAAGATGCCCTTTTGAACTCTAACTAACGCCCTTTTGAAGCCTTTACTAAGCACCTTTTTGAAATACGACTCTGCAACTCATTGATTCTATGCAACTTATAGAGCTAACATTTTAGCTCATTTTTGCCTTTAAAGCCTAAAAGCTCACTTGCTTTGTAAATAAAATTCAAACACTATGGGAGTATTTTTACATCTTTTTATCAGTTCTATTTCCTATATATTGCATTTTTCGTAAGATATTTTTAGGTTATAGAGTTACACGATAGTATACTGGTTATCAAATGGTTGCTATGTAATGAAAAGCAGGCAGTATCCTTTATGCGGCAAAAGAGATAGGTAGAGTCTCTAAAATCTTCCTATTCTTTTACTACAACTCCCTTATCCAAGTTTATTGTAAGCATCTTACGCTCCTTCCCAAGTTCCTTTCAGATACTTAAATGTCACCTTATAGTTTTCGCAAATAATACATGCAACTCCCTTTTGATAGACAATTCTGTAATTTGAAAACAAGGCGACATCAACCATCAAAACACCCCCTTTCTTATAACCTAAGTATTGCTGAAAATAGGAATCAAAAGGCAGATAATCACCTTGATGCTTATTTATATACTTCCGTACAATGGTTTTAGCAAGTTCAAACTCCTTGTCATTCAACTGTTTCGGAACCTCTTTTCTTATCTTACCAAATAACGAGTCTCCATTAACCGTTACTGCCTTCTCGGAAATAACATTGTATATTTTTTGCCCCGTTTCATCCTTTGCGTAGATGTACACAGTGTCATATTGAGAATGAACGGTTGTTACCTTTCGCTTCTCTGTTGTGCAACAGAGTAGAAGGAGACAAGGAAAGATAAGTAGTATAGTCTTCATACGCTTCGATTAATTGTTTTCAACGGAATATCCCCACAAAAATCCATACAGATTGACTCCTTCCGTTCTCTTTTTCATTAAGGGTGAGAAGATACTGTCACCATTTTTCTCTTGCAATGGGATACCGCCTATTCATAAACCAAACGGCATCCTTCGTGCGATAAAGCTTCATCTTGATATAAGGTTTATCCGAAACATAATAGCCACCATATTCTTTCAAATCCTCATAATTGGGGAAGTCTTGCACCAAATACCCTCTGTCAGTCCCTCACCTGTTATGGTATGAGAGAGGACACCATCGGTATATACCCATCCATGTAACAGAGTAAAGAACTTATTTCCGATACCTATTGGGGCCGTATTGAGGTCGTAATCTTCACATTCCATGATGACAATGTCGTCCTTAAACTCTTTAGATATTCCTCTGGTCAGGAAAAATGACCTGCTGCGACTCCCGAATCCTTTTGCTCATCAGCCGTCTTTGTCTTGCAGGAGGTCAGTAGAAAGGAGAGAAAGAGCAGTGTTAAGACTGTTTGATATATTCTCATACGCATCACTGTTGTTCGTTCGTAGTGTTCGAAAACAGGTGCTATTAGCTACGCCAAAGATAATAAAAGTTTTGCAGATAGCAATGTAATTGATTTGATTTTCAGCCATAAAACAAAAATCCTCTTCACCCGAAAGAATGAAGAGGACGCACATATTATATTGTTTTTGACTTACAATGCAGTAAAAAGCAGCTACAAAAACCAAAGATGATACCCGTGTGTTAGCAATTGCTACTGGCCAATCACGCTTCTCCTTAAACAATCCGTAAGCAACCCATAAGGTGCAGTTAACACCTGCCATAAATGGCTGAATAAAAAGAACCCTTGTTGCCTGCGAGGTTACTTTTCTATCTGTGGTAGGTAGAAAACATACATTAAAACAGCTGTCACCATACCAACCCATCCCATTGCAGAGAAGAACTTTTTCTTTTGTCATATTATCTTGATTTTGTAGTTTATGAATACAAGAAAGATTTAGCTAATATCTTTTTCCTTAGCTATCCAACATTTCACTCTAACACTACAAAGGTATAATTTATTTCCTTTTAAAAAGAAATAACAGGTAAAAATTTATTGTTCCATCTGTTTCTTTCTTATTTTATATCAGTTATTTGATATAGCTGAATCCTAATTAAAAATACTTTTTGAATACTATCCATTGAGGGTGTCAAATCACGATTGAAAAACCCTTCCATGGCGGTCGACCATTTGCAGGGCATAGGGCGATGAACAGTCGACGTTTAGCACGCGACATGGCAACATAGAATTTACGAGCGTCTTCCTCGTCTTGCTGTTTCGTCTTGTTATAGGCGTTCGGGTAGCGACCATCGGCTGCATCAAAGATGATAACATTATCAAACTCGAGCCCTTTTGCCTTATGAACAGTCGTCACATAGATACGCTCAAGAATACTCTTACTATTACAGAAGTCGGCTTCTTTCAGCGTATTAATATCCATTACGTACTGTGAGAGCTGTGGTGCAAGGGCATTAGCAACCGTTTCGTCTGTCAGCATATCTATGCGGAGGTAACGGAGGATATAGTCTAATCGGGAAATATCATTTATTAAACCATCAGAACGAAAGGCATTATAAGCAATGGAGAGTTCGCTGACAAGGGCTGGTTCATGGTTGGTTAATAGCTTATAAAGTCGGTTGACAGCCTCTCGATAGCGTTCACCATAATTACTACGAAGCACGTTAGCAAAGGGTTTCACCTTCGGATGATGAATGAAAGCCTCTTGCTGCGCTTGCTTCTCACGTGCTTTATCAGCACAGAGGCGTACAAGACTGATAGTTGCCTTCACATCATCAATTGCCTGATGACTATTAACACCCGCCAACTGGAAGGTTTCAAGCAAGTTCTCCAACTTATAAGAATGAAGGCTCGGAGCCAATAGTCTTATCAGTTTTAGCGAATCAAAGCAACGATTCTCGTGTGCCTGCATCGTGTCATTGCAGTAACGTTGCAGATTGTTGTCTAATATGTTATAATCGTAGTTAGCGTTATGGGCGAGCATAGGACTTGTACCCACGAATGTTAGGAAACGTTGTAGCGCATCAATAGGAGCAAGCAATTCGCCAGTAGCCATCTTTTTATGATAGATAGCATACATCGGATTCTCCTTATCACCGAGCATTGGCAGAATCGGCTTATCGGTTTCCTATGTAGAGATCAAGCGGTTCACCAACAACTTCCCCACCCTTAATTCGGATGGCAGCTATCTCTATGATGTCATCTTGAAAGACATTCAAGCCCGTTGTTTCAGTATCGAAGACAACGATTTCTTCGTCGTCGTAGGCACGAAGAAACTCTGCCGTATAACAGCTTTCAGGATAGAGAAAAAAGTCGGATGGCGATAGTGCCAACTGCTTTAACTTCCAATTAAATCGGCGAGCAAGGGCATGAGAAGGGAAGGCACGCACCCCTTTCATGATACGTGTCCACGCAATAGAATTATGTTCGTTGGAAAGAACACTCAAATGTGCCAATAACAACTTGACATCGGGTGTGTCGAAAAAGGTCACGACCAGACACCTTAAAATGAGTCAGTCCTGCTTTCTGTCATAGCTTCACTGATACGATCGGCATCCGAATTAGCACTGACGATAACGGCTGTACGTTCCTCCTTATTTTGCTCATAAAGGCGGAGAGCCCTCAGCGGCAATGTCCTTATGTTCTGCTTCTATCGTACTACTATGTATGATTCTCAAATCACCCGACGTAGCCTTAGTGTCGTTATCGGAAAGAGGAAGTAGTTCGCGGTCTATATTCAGTTGCTTTTCTGCATAGTCATTGAAGACGTCAAGTAGATATTTTGGTGAACGGTGGTTACGCTGCAGATGATGTATATTACCCTTACAGCGCATCTTCAAGAGGGTCAGTGTTTCCACTTTCGCCCCCATAAAAGAGAAGATTGCCTGCTGTTCATCGCCTAAGTACATCACCATCGGGTTGTCCTCTGCCGTCAACAAGTCAATAATAGCGAGCTGCATACCGTTAAGATCCTGCACCTCATCCACTTGTATCCACGGATAACGCTTACAAGTAGGATCAGAACGATAAATATCGTATGTATAGAGAAGCAAATCCTCGAAGTCGAAAAGGTGATTCTCCTCCTTATATCGGGCGTAACAATTAGCGTAATACATCTTCCAAAGCAGTACACGAATCCTATCAGCCGTCTTCCCATCAAGTCCGACTACATTCGCCTCGTCCATATATTCCTGTGCATGATGGTAGATATTTACTACCGCCTGCTCATCATATTCTATCTTTTGTGAGGCACAGAGATATTTTACAGCTTCTCTATCGTCATCTGTAAAACTCTCTGGATGAAGGTAATACTTCCACGGATGGCGGTGTTCCATCTGATAGATGAAATGCTGAAAGAAGATAATCGTCTGATAACCTTTGTATCGATTGAAATCTCTTGTCACTCCTTCTTCGTCTTCATTACGATAATCCGCAATGATACTCACCGCCTCTTCGTCGTCAATAATGGCAGAATCAGCTGGTATCCTACCCTGTTCAAAGAGAAACTTAGAGCAAAAACGATGTACATTACCCACCATCAGTTCGGAGAAATCACCTCCCACTACCTTTTGAATACGGTTGGTCATCTCTCTTGCAGCACGATTCGTAAACGTCAGACAGAGCATATCCTCATATTTTCACACCCTTTCTCGTGCGTATCTTATCCTCTCTGCGAGGATATGTGTCTTACCACATCCCGGCGATGCCAACACAAGATGATGTCCCTGACTGGCTTCAACAACAGGAATCTGGTATTTATCTAAACTTGGTGTGTAATTATTTGCCTCCATAGAAAGTATTTTTATAGCAGTAGATGCTTCTTCTGCAAAAGTAAGAAAAAGATTGGAAATAACTCGTTATCAACTTAAAAGAATAGAAATAATGTTGTAACTTTGTGCGTAGCAACTTTATATTACTAACAAACACTAATGTGGAGAGACTCTGATATGACCAAATTGAAATTAAAGAAGCATCTTGTAACATTACCAAAAGGAAGACGTAATAAGACTTGATGTTGGATTTTGTATGATGCAAACAAGGAAGCGAAGATGTATCTGGAAAATGTATCTCACACCTGATTATAGCGCAGCATTAGAAAAAGTACAAAAAGATTATTCATGACGAATTTTTCCCTGCTCGGGGCTTTTTTCCGATAAGCCGTCATTTGCAACTTGTCGGAAGGCAACTCTGATTTCAAGAAGTTGAAAGCTGATGCCGTCAGTCTTAGCGATTTGATGCTTTACTATATAGAGTTGGGATGTGAGTACACAATGACTTTCGGTGATATGTGGGAACAGTATTACACCACATTAGAAACGAATTTTTGATAAAGCTCTAAGCATATTTGTGAATACGGTCTTGAGGAACACTTCAGGCAGAGAATTAAAAGTATGCTTAACTCAACAGATTGTGGTTGGGGCTTTTTCCGATACATTATGGGATATGTACTATGAGCATTTTGGTTATCAAGACTAAACTAACACACTTTATTTATACAAGCATTGAGCCTCATCTATAAAATTAACAAACAATAGACGGCTCAACTATTTAATATAAAACTATGCAGGACTTTGCAGCGATTGACTTTGAAACAGCAAACTTTGAGCGGTGTAGTGTATGCTCGGTGGGCGTGGTAATAGTAAGGGGAGGAGAGATTGTTGACAGTTTCTATTCTCTTATACAGCCCGAACCGAATTATTATCATTGGCGATGTACGCAGGTGCATGGACTAACGTGTGCTGATACGGATGATGCACCCTCTGTTCTGTGAGGTGTGGAAACAGATAGAACCCATGATAGAAGGCTTGCCACTTGTTGCCCATAACGCATCTTTCGATAGGTCTTGTCTGATGGCATCGTTCCATACCTACCAGATGGATTACCCTGATTATGAGTTCTTCGACACGCTGAAAGCTGCCCGACATCATTTCCCTCACCTCCCCAACCATCAGTTGCATACGGTCTCTTCAGCCTGTGGCTATGAGCTTACTAACCACCATCACGCCCTTGCTGACGCTGAGGCTTGTGCGTGGATAGCACGAGAAATATTGTAGGGTGGTAGGTGTTGAGTGGTAGGTGATGATGAATAGTTAACGTGGGGTGGTGGGTGTGGGGAGTTAGATGGTGATGATATGCTGCGTGAGAGGTGTTGGTGGTAATTTTGATAAGCTTTTTCACAAGGGTTGGATTTCGTTGTCTTTCTATATAAAAGATAACTGTAATAATCCGCCCAAGCCTCATATAGGATTCTGACTGAGCCAATAGGCTGTCTTAATGATACTTCTGACCATAGTTCTCATCCAATCTCTTTTGCATACAAGGGCATAGCGAACGCTATATATCAGTCTTTCAAGTGGTTTTGACAGATGTCAGTAATATAAATGAAAACCTGCAAGCCTTGCAGAAATTTGGCTCTTTTTTATTTAATTCATACCTTTGTAAACATAATCAAGTGCACAACATAAATAACGATGACAGAAGAGTATATCCCTATTGATTTCGATATTCCAGAGGACAAGACACAGCGTCTTATTAAAGTGATTGGCGTTGGAGGTGGCGGTTGTAATGCTGTTAAAAACATGTATAATGAAGGTATTAGCAGCGTTTCCTTTGCTATCTGTAATACTGATAGTCAGTCGCTGGTTCACTCTAACGTACCTGTCAAGATTCTGTTAGGTACAGGACTGGGAGCTGGAGGTGTACCTGAAAAGGGAAAGTCGGAGGCAGAGCAGAACATTGAAGATATTAAACGACTATTGAGCGACGGCACAAAAATGGTCTTTGTAACAGCTGGTATGGGTGGCGGAACAGGAACGGGTGCGGGACCAGTAGTGGCTGGTGTGGCTAAATCGATGGGTATTCTTACCATTGGTATAGTGACTATTCCATTCTACTTCGAGAAAAAACGTAAGATTATCAAAGCTATCAAGGGTGTTGAACAGATGCGTAAGAACGTGGACGCTTTGCTTATTATCACTAATGAACGGCTCTGTGATGTCTATAGTGATTCGCCTCTTCCTATCAAGGAGGCCTTTAAGCGTGCTGATAACATCCTACTCAATGCGACAAAGAGTATCTCAGAACTGATTACAGTGGAAGGAGATATCAACCTTGACTTCCGTGATGTAGAAAACACCTTACGCAGTGGTGGTAGTGCTATCATGGCTATGGGACGTGCAAAGGGGGAACATCGTGTGGAGAATGCTATCGTGAGTGCACTTGACTCTCCCCTACTCTATGGTAGTGACATCAGTCAGGCTAAGCGCATCCTATTTAACATCTATACAAGTAATGATAAACCTTTACTTGTAGAGGAGATGAACGAGATAGATGCGTTCATGGACATCTCGATGTGAATATAGATGTTATTTGGGGCACCAGTACTGACGATAGTTTAGGTGAGGATGCTAAGGTAACAATTCTTGCTACTGGTCTTGACAAGAGTAACTTACATGAAGCCGACGAGCAGACTGAGGAGTTAAGCGAACACTATGATGAAATTATCAGTCAACTGTACAAACCAGTGAAACGTAAACCTTCTACTTTTGAAGAAACCATAGAACCTCCAACGACAAAGGAAACGCCAGCCGAGCCAAAAGAAACCGAACCAGAATTCATTATAGAACCAACGGTTATACCTGAACCGGCAGCAAAGGTGGTTCTACCTGAACCAGAACCAGCAGAGCTGGAACCAGCGGGTGAGACCTTCATTCTTAGACAGATTAAAAGGCTCGTATGCGGCAGTTGACATCTGAAATGCTTGAAGGAGGGAGAGTAGGATTATGTCTGACCCTATAATGCAAACTCCAGAACAAATAGCTGACATTGTACAGCGTGCAAGCCAACGGCTGATTGGCTTAGGTCGCTATGACCTTCTCTTGAAAAAGTCTGGGTGGCTCAGCGGTTATCGAAGAGCTACGCATAGAATTAGCAAAGAGTCGACTTTCTCCACTTGTCATCACTTCCGACTATCGATTCCTGTTACCTGAGATGGGGAAAAGAGTGGAGTTGACTCCAGTGCATAAGGCTGTGTATCTTTTCTTCCTACATCACCCGGAGGGAATTGAGCTAAAACGACTGTCAGAACATAGACAAGAGCTATTAGAACTCTATTGTAAAACAACTCGACTCTCTGACAATGAGAAGATTGAAGAGAGTATCGAGCACCTCATCAATCCACTTGATAATGCCATCAACGAGAAGTGTTCACGCATCAAAAAAGCTTTCTGCGATGTAATGGATGAGTATCTTGCAAGCTATTATATCGTCAGTAGCCATCGCAAACGGAAGCTTTCCAATTCTACCCATATCTGGTATCAACGATTAAAGATTATTACCCTTCCACGAGAGTTGGTTGTTTGGAGCGAGTAAGTGATTCTACGTGGTGATCGACAGATCTTGAGTGGGAAAGAAATATTACGCGAGAAGTATTGGTGATAAATATAGAAACTGAGAATGATGGGGTTTTCACTAAGGTTAGTCATCGTTATCTTTATATAAAAAGGATAACAATAATAAGGGTCGCACTCCTCTTCAACGAACGTGCGGAGGTCCCACATATTGTGCTAAGGCTCCGCACACATTGTGTTAAGCCTTAGCACGAATCTTATTAGACGTCAAGCACATGAAAGAACGTTAGAAAGACGAATGATATTTGCCGTTAGAAAGAAGTTTGACAACTCCAAAGTTTGTGGACAACTCTACCTAGTAGAGTTTTATCCATTATCTGAAACCACTCATTAAGCAGAATATATAGAAACGAGAATGGGTGTTGATGAATGAGCTTAAAAGCTTCATCAACACCCATTATTTATCACTCAAACTCAACTAAAAATCTTTAATAAATGTAGTGCATGCAGAGGTAGCTCGTTAGTAAAAGGGCAATTCTTCAACACCCATTATCCATCACCCATCACTTGGGCAACCGTCAACACCTAACACTTAACACCCATCACCTAAACACTCATTATCCATCACCCATCACTTGGGCAACCATCAACACCTAACACTTAACACCCATCACCTAAACACTCATTATCCATCACCCATCACTTGGGCAACCATCAACACCTAACACTAACACCCATCACCTAAACACTATGCACCTTCGAACTCGCGGAGGAAGCGAGTGTCGTTCTCGGAGAAGAGGCGGAGGTCGCTTACACGATACTTGAGGTTAGCGATACGCTCAACACCCATACCGAAGGCATAGCCTGTATATACATTAGGATCAATACCACAAGCCTCAAGATCATGTGGGTCAACCATACCACAACCAAGAATCTCTACCCAACCAGTGTGTTTACAGAAACCGCAGCCTTCACCGCCACAGATGTTACAACTGATATCCATCTCTGCACTTGGCTCAGTAAATGGGAAGTAGCTTGGACGAAGACGAATCTTCGTATCTGCACCAAACATCTCACGAGCAAAGGTGAGAAGCACCTGCTTCAAGTCGGTAAAACTTACGTTCTTATCAACATACAAGCCCTCAACCTGATGGAAGAAACAGTGTGCACGTGCTGAGATAGCCTCGTTACGATATACACGACCTGGGCAAAGCACACGAATTGGAGGTTCGTGTGTAGACATATAATGTGCCTCATCATTAGAAGTATGACTACGAAGGAGCACGTTCTTCGTAACGTCCATCGTATTGCTACGCTCAATGAAGAAGGTATCTTGCATATCACGTGCTGGATGGTCAGCAGCAAAGTTCAACATCGTAAAGACGTGCTCGTCGTCATCAATCTCTGGACCCTGATAGAGTGTGAACCCCATACGGGCAAAGATATCAATAATCTCGTTCTTTACAAGCGTCAATGGATGACGTGTACCGAGGTTGATTGGATAAGCAGTACGCGTCAAATCAATATCATCACTCTGTGCTTCGCTTGTTTCAAGCTGGTCTTTAAGTTGGTTGATTTTGTCCTGTGCACTCTGTTTAAGTTCGTTAATCTTCATACCGACAAGTTTTTCTGGTCGGCAGCTACATTACGGAACTCACCCATCAACGCATTGATTTCGCCCTTTTTACTGAGGTATTTCAGACGAAGTTGCTCTACCTCATCGGCACTCTTTGCCGTGAGTGTGCTTACTTCCTTGAGAAGTTCTTCTATCTTGTCTAATAACATAGTTCTTGATTATTTTCCTGCAAAGGTACAATTTATAATCGTAACGGAGAAAATTACCCTAATATAAATTTATAAAATCTATCTTATTAGAAATAAATATTGTACATTTGCAGGAAATTTGAGATGAATAAAAGAGAGTATGAAAAAGCTTTTTACTTATTGTGTGTGTTTGTGTGGCTATGATAGCTGTTACTACTGGTTGCACAAGCAAGAAAGTTGATGGCGATGACAGTACAACTACTGATTCTACGGCAGCAGAAGACACTGACACTGTAGATAGCGTTGACTCTGCCACGGAGGTGATTGCTGCTACTCCAATGCCAAAGGCAGCAGACCAATTGTTTGACGACTTCTTCTTCAACTTTATAGCAAACCGAAGATTGCAGATGAAGCGTATCAAGTTCCCATTGCCCGTAGTAAATGGTACAAAGACTACTGAGCTGACTCGCAAGAATTGGAAGATGGATTATTTCTTCCGAAAGCAGGGTTATTATACACTTATCTTTGATAATGAGAAGCAGATGAAGTTCTCTAAGTCTACCGACTTGGATAGTGTCATCGTTGAGAAGATACACTTAAAGAGAGGTACGATAGAGCAGTATTGGTTTGATCATCAAGATGGTAGCTGGAGGTTGAATCAGATTCGTAACATCACATTTAAGGATAGTTATAACGCATCCTTCTACACTTTCCTTTCGCATTTCTTTGCAAATGGTGGTAAGGGATTTGTAAAAACTCCATTAGCTTATACTGGTCCAGACCCTAATGGTGAGGAGACCGCAAGCGTAAACACCACTATTCCTGCTGAAGAATGGTCATCATTCCTGCCAGAGCTACCAAGCGAGATGATTTATAACATCCTTTATGGCCAGAAGTATTCAGCGTCAAATCGTAGAATTATTACCTTCCGTGGCTTATCTAATGGTGCAGAAACACAACTCATCTTTAAGCAGAACGGTAAGGACTGGCGCTTAGAGAAGGTTGTAGCTTATTAATAAACAGACCCCTGCCAACCTTGGTAGCGGGTCTTTTCTTTAAGAAACACTTGACATTCATGTTAGTGTTATGAAGTATCTGATTCATAAAGAGTAACAGCATTCTATAAAACAGAAACAAGGGAAAACGCAAAAACGATATCAGTTAACATGAAAATAGAACATAACTATAGTCTACTAGAAACATAATACCTTCGGCATTGACGCTAAATGTCAGCGTTTTTGTCGAATACGAGTCAGTAGAGGAAGCACAGGAACTATGTGCTCTCTTGAAGGAAGAGGACCTTCCACTACTGATTCTTGGTGGGGTAGTAACCTTCTACTTACTGGTGATTTCAAGGGAACCGTACTCACCTGGCATCTCCTTTATCGAGCAAATCGACGAAGAACGTGTACGCTGTGGCTCTGCTTACGTATGGGATGACTTTTGTAGACTATTGTGTTTTCACGACCTCTATGGTGCAGAAAAACCTTTCTATCATACCGGGTGAGTGCGGTGCGACTGCTGTACAAAATATCGGAGCGTATGGTGTGAAGCCAAAGACTTGATTGATGAGGTTGAAGCGGTGGAGAGTGCTACTGGTGAAGTGCATCATTTCAAGAATGCTGAATGTGAGTATAGCTATCGCCAGAGTAAGTTTAAGCATGAATGGCGCAATAAGTATCTCATCACATCAGTGACCTATCGCCTTTCTAAGACTTATCAGCCTAAGCTCGATTATGGTAATATTCGTGCGGCATTAGCCGAGCAGGGCATTGAGAACCCTACTGCTGCAGAACTTCGTCAGACGATTACCGACATCCGTACTGCGAAACTTCCCGACCCTAAGATTATTGGTAATGCGGGCAGCTTCTTCATGAATCCTATCGTTTCTAAGGCGAAATACGAGGAGTTAGCAGCGCAATATGAGCGTATGCCCCACTACACCATTGATGCAGACCATGAGAAGATTCCAGCTGGTTGGATGATTGAACAATGCGGATGGAAGGGTAAGGCACTTGGTCCTGCAGGTGTTTACGACAAGCAGGCTTTGGTCTTGGTAAACCTTGGTGGCGCAACAGGTGCTGACGTAGTCAAACTCTATCAGACGATTCAGCATGATGTGAAGGAGAAGTTTGGGATTGAGATACATCCAGAGGTGAATACCTCACCCAACTAAAACTGAAGCCTCCCCAGCCCCTCCGAAGGGAGGAGGCTCCATTGTTTAGCACTCTCCCTTCGTAGGGGTCGGAGGAGGCTTTAGACACTCGTTATCAATAAGCCTTTAATTAAGACATACTTATAACGTATCAAACCACCTGTTAAGAACATTTCCGTTGAAGCAAGAAGAACATATAAGCAACGAACGACCGATAAAGGACTCCCTCCTTCGGAGGGGTTGGAGAGCTTTTACTTTCCTTGGCACTGGCACATCTAATGGCGTTCCCGTGCTTGGTTGTAGCTGTGATGTTTGTAAGAGTAAGGACCCACACGACAACCGATTACGCACTTCTGCTTTATTGGAAAACAGCAGAGACACGTATTGTCATTGACAGCGGTCCTGACTTTCGCCAACAGATGTTGCCACAGCCTTTCCGTAAGATTGATGGTTTATTGATTACGCATATCCACTATGACCATGTGGGAGGGATTGATGATGTCCGTCCATATTGCGCCTTGGGGGATATTGAGGTATACGCTAACGAAAACACTTGTGACGGCTTACGTCATAATTTCCCTTATTGTTTCACAGACAATCCCTATCCGGGAGTTCCCAAACTGAATCTTCATAGCATTCAACCACATGTAAAGTTTATGATTGGCGACATCGAAGTGATGCCTATCTCTGTGATGCATGGCAAACTACCCATCCTCGGTTATCGCTTTGGAAAACTTGCTACATAACGGACATGAAAAACGATTAAAGATGAGGAACTCCCCTATCTTGAAAGGTATTGAGACATTGGTTATGAACGCTTTGCGTTGGGAACGTGAGCACCACTCTCATCAGTTAATATCAGAAGCCATAAATTTCAGTCGAAAGATAGGAGCAAAACGCACTTACTTAACTCATCTCACCCATAAGATTGGCTTACATGAAGAGGCACAAAAACTTCTTCCAGATGGTGTTTTCTTTGCATACGATGGTTTGAAAATCGAGATTTAATTATCCTACTTAACGCAAGAAAAACCTTATAAAATCAACTTCTGCCTAAAAAGTTGCCATCAAGAACAACAAAAGGGTAAGAAACAAAGGATAATAAGTATGTTATCAATCGAAAACTTGTAAACTATTTTCATGTAATTCAAAACCAAGACATGCTCTTTTGGCTTTGAAAAGACGCCCAATTGACTTGCAAAAGATGCCCTTTTGAAGTCTAATTAACGCCCTTTTTGAAGTCTAACTAGCACCTATTCTTACGAAACTTTATAACCAACTGATTTACTGTTGTTTACAGACTTACTTCCTACACGTATTTTTTTCATCATTATTTTAGGCATTATACTCAAATTTTTGTAATGATTTTTCAAAGCCTTGCCAATAAAATTACGAAGCGTTAAAAGGATAAAGTTTCTGTATCAGAAGATGAATAATAGAGTCCGTCAAGACTGTCTTAACTATGTCTTTGTTTAGTCAATAATTTCGCTTCTTCCGTTAAAGCTATACGAAAAGTGTCCACGCATTTAACAGAAGAACTATAAAAACAAAGTTTTTCATTAGCATTTATCAGATTTTATGATTAACTTTGCCATGTGACAGTGTGTACCTACTCGAACGGTAGGGAAGTACACTTTTCAACACAAAAACAAGCAATAATAGAAATTACTGAATGAAAGAATTTATCATATCTGACGTCAAAGCGGAAACAGCCGTCCTTGTGGGTCTTATTACGAAGGACCAGAACGAGGAAAAGACGAAAAGAATATCTCGACGAATTAGAGTTCCTCGCTGATACTGCTGGTGCTATTACTGTGAAGCGATTCACACAGAGGGTGACAGGTCCAAGCTCAGTTACATACGTCGGCAAGGGTAAACTTGAAGAGATAAGAGATTACATCAAGATGATGGAGGACGAGGACGAGCCTATCGGTATGGTCATCTTCGACGACGAGTTGTCGGCAAAACAGATGCGCAATATCGAGCAGGAACTCGGTGTGAAGATATTAGACCGCACCTCCCTTATCCTCGATATCTTTGCAATGCGTGCTCAGACAGCCAATGCTAAGACACAGGTAGAGTTGGCACAGTACCGCTATATGCTTCCACGTCTACAACGTCTGTGGACTCACTTGGAGCGTCAGGGCGGTGGTTCGAGGCTCTGGTGGCGGTAAGGGTTCCGTAGGTCTGCGTGGTCAGGGTGAGACCCAGTTGGAGATGGACCGCCGTATCATCTTACAGCGTATGACACTCTTGAAACAAAGACTTGCTGAGATTGACAAGCAGAAGGTAACACAGCGCAAGAACCGTGGCCGCATGATTCGTGTTGCCTTGGTGGGTTACACGAACGTGGGTAAGTCAACCACTATGAACCTCTTGGCTAAGAGCGAGGTGTTTGCAGAGAACAAACTCTTCGCAACACTCGACACAACCGTGCGCAAGGTCGTTGTTGACAATCTTCCTTTCCTATTAGCTGACACCGTTGGATTTATCCGTAAGTTGCCAACCGACTTGGTTGATTCGTTTAAGTCAACACTCGATGAGGTGCGCGAAGCTGACCTACTCTTGCACGTTGTGGACATCTCACACCCAGACTTTGAGGAACAGATACAGGTAGTCAACCAAACATTGTCCGAACTTGGCTGTGCTGATAAGCCTTCGATGATTATCTTCAACAAGATTGATAACTATCATTGGGTAGAGAAAGAGGAGGACGACCTCACACCTGCAACCAAGGAGAATATCACCTTGGACGAACTGAAAAAGACATGGATGGCTAAGGAGCATGACAACTGTCTATTCATTTCAGCCAAAGAAAAAGAGAATATCGACGAGTTCAGAGAAGTGCTTTACAAGAAAGTACGCGAACTCCACGTACAGAAGTATCCTTATAACGATTTCCTTTACAATATCGAAGAGGAATAAAGACTAGTGGGCATATTTGCCTTATTGGGCTAATTAGGCTAATAAGGCTAATGGGAATAATAAAGTCTTATAAACCCAATAAGGCTAATAAGTCTAATAACAACAACTAAAAGAAAAGTTTATGCAATATCGTTCCTTTACCTTTGAAGAGATTGAGATACTCGAGAGCAATAGCTGCTGGGCAGAAGATTGGAGCCGAGTAGAGGTTGCAGAGGACGGATTTCAGGCGAAATTCTTCCATCGTGTCATGTTCTATGGCGACGTACAGTTGGGAAGTGTCCAGAAAAGAAGTTGAGATAACCAAAAGGCTTCGTCAAGCATTCTGGTATCAATGATGCTACCCTTCGTAATGTAACCGTTGGTAACGACTGCCTGATTGAGAAGGTAGGGAATTATATTAATAACTATACAATCGGTGACGACTGCCTCATCTCTAACATCTCCGTCATGGAGACTACGGAGGGTGCTACATACGGAGAAGGTAATCTCATCTCGGTATTGAACGAGGGTGGGCGATAGCAATGTAATCTTCTTCCACGACCTCAATAGCCAGTTTGCAGCCTTTATGGTGAAGCATTTCAACGACAAAGACCTCAAGAATGCTATCCGAAGATTAGTGAAAGAGGAGGTTGCTCGTACCAATCCTGAACGTGGAACGATTGGCAACAATGTGAAGATTGTCAATACAAGGGAGATTACCAACACCGTTATTCAGGATGATTGCGAGATTTCTGGTGCAAGTCGTTTGAGCGATTGTACCATTCTCAGCTCTGAATATGCCAGTGTTTACATCGGTACAGGTGTCATTTGCGAGAACTCTATCATATCAGATGGTTTCAAGCATCGTAAACAGTGTGAAGATGCAAGACTGCTTCGTGGGTGAAGCTTGTCAGATAAGCAATGGTTTTACAGCCTCACAGAGTGTCTTCTTCGCCAATTCCTTTATGTCAAACGGTGAGGCCTGTGCTGCCTTCTGTGGTCCGTTCTGTGCCTCACATCATAAGAGTTCGCTGCTTATCGGTGGTATGTTCTCTTTCTATAATGCTGGTTCGGGAACCAACTTCTCTAACCATGCGTACAAAATGGGACCTATGCACTGGGGTATCTTAGAGCGTGGAACGAAGACGGCAAGCGGTAGTTATCTGCTCATGCCAGCAACGATTGGTACGTTCTCCGTATGTTTTGGTAAGTTGATGCACCACCCTAACACGACTGCCCTACCCTTCTCTTACCTCATTGCAGAGGCTGATAAGATGTATCTCGTACCGGGTCGCAACATCACAACGGTTGGTCTTTATCGTGATATACGCAAGTGGCCAAAGCGTGATATGCGTCCACAGCAGACGCAGAAGAGTATTGTTAACTTCGATTGGCTATCACCTTACTCTGTTGGAGAGATTTTGCAGGGCAAGAAGATACTTGAAAATCTTCGCCAAGCAAGTGGTGACAATGTTTCTTCTTATAACTATCACGAATACGTTATCAATGCTACCAGCCTGCGAAAAGGTATTAAATATTACGACATCGCACTGCGTATTTACATGGGAGCAGTACTGAAACGTGCACACAATGGGGTTTTCTTCGGTAAGCCACAGACCGAAGTTGGACTCGGACGATGGGACGATCTCTCTGGTCTTCTGCTCCCACTTTCAGAAGAGCGACGCCTCATTGAGGATATCAAGAGTGGTAGTCTTGAAACGATAGAAGAAGTAGTCAACCGCTTCCGAGAGATTAACGAGAACTATCGTATCTATCAGTGGGCATGGACCTATCGCATGATTCTTGAATACTATGGTATCAACGAGATTACTCCCGAGGATGATGCGCGCATCAAACAAGATTATATCGAGCACGCCGTGCATGGATTGCAGAGATTAAAAAGGATGCAGAGAAGGAGTATGAAATGGGCGATGTAGACAGAGAAGTCTTTGAATCGTTCGTTAATAGCCTTGACCATGAGGTTGACTTTGAGAATTAAAGAATACAAAACATACACATAGAAAATAATAAATACAACTGATTATATGAAAAACATTTTCCTTAACAGTACCCTCATGAAGGGACTAAGCTTAGGACTATTGTGCCTATTTGCATCAGTGACGGTTTATGCGCAGCGTTACAGCTATGAGAGCATACCGAACGACCCAATGCAGACACGTATCTACACACTGAAGAACGGTCTGAAAATCTATCTTTCTGTCAACAAGGAGAAGCCACGTGTACAGACATATATCGCTGTGCGCACGGGTTCACGTAATGACCCAAAGGAGACAACAGGACTCGCTCACTACTTAGAGCACCTTATGTTTAAGGGTACTACCCACTTTGGCTCTTCTAATGTAGAGGCTGAACGCCCTTACCTCGACTCTATCGAGGCTCGTTTCGAGCAATATCGCCGTATCACTGACCCTGCTGCTCGCAAGCAGTGGTACCACGAGATTGACTCAATCTCACAGCTCGCGGCTCGTTACAACATTCCAAACGAGTACGATAAGATGATGACAGCTATCGGTAGTGAGGGTACAAACGCTTATACTTCTAATGACGTAACATGCTATGTAGAGAATATTCCTTCTAACGAGTTGGACACTTGGGCAAGAGTTCAGGGTGATCGTTTCCAGAACATGGTTATTCGTGGCTTCCACACAGAGTTAGAGGCGGTTTATGAGGAGTATAATATCGGTCTTACCAGCGACTGGCGCAAGATGTATGCAGCACTCTTTGCAAAGCTCTTCCCTACTCATCCATACGGTACACAGACCACTATCGGTCTTGGTGAGCACTTGAAGAACCCTTCAATCACCAATATCAAGAACTATTTTAACAAGTATTATGTACCCTAACAACATCGCTATCTGTCTTTCAGGCGACCTCGATCCAGATAAGACGGTAGCTTCGATTGAAAAGTATTTTGGTGATTGGAAGCCAAGTTCACATATTGATGTACCACAGTTCCCAGTACAACCAGCCCTCACAGCACCCATCGACACGACTATTATCGGTAAAGAGGCTCCAACCTTCTTCATGGGTTGGCGCGCTGAGCCAAGCAAATCTCTGCAGATGGATACATTAGAGATTGTAGCCCAACTCTTGTCTAACGGACAAGCAGGACTCTTCGATCTCGACCTCAGTCAGAAGATGAAAGTACAGGAGGTTGACGCAGGTATCGCAGACATGGACGAATATTCAGTCTTCTATATCTATGGTCAGCCAAAGAGTGGACAGACTTTACAAGAGGCACGTGCCCTTGCTTTGTCTGAAATCGAGGAGCTCAAGAAGGGCAATTTTTCTGATGATCTCTTGCCATCTATCATCAACAACTACAAGCGTTACTATTATACGCAGTTAGATAACAACCAGTTCCGTGCAAAGCAGTATGTTGATGCCTTCATCAACCATAAAGATTGGAAGCAGGAGGTGGATAAACTTAATCGTATTTCAAAGTTAACAAAGGCAGAGGTTGTGAAGTTTGCTAATCAATTCTTCCAGAACGACTTTGCTTGTGTCTACAAGGAACAGGGCAACGATACTACAATCAAGAAGGTAGAGAAGCCTACTATCACTCCAATTCCAACCAATAACGACAAGCAGAGTGACTTCCTTAAGGAGATTGTAAATACCAAGACAACTCCTATCCAGCCACAGTTTGTTAACTACAAGCGTGACCTTACAAAAGCAACAACACAGAAGGGGCTTCCTGTTCTCTATAAGCAGGATAAAACAAACGACCTCTTTACACTTTGCTTCGTAGTTCCTTACGGTGACGAACATAACCCAATGCTCAGCTATGCAGCTGGTTATCTTGATTACTTAGGTACCAATAAACTCACCAACGAGCAGATTAAGCAGCAGTTCTACAAGTTAGCTTGCGATTATAGTATCTCAGAAAGAAACGAAGTTTCGTACATTACATTAAGTGGTCTCAACTCTAACCTACCTCAGGCACTTGCTCTGTTGAACAACAGTCAACAATGCAAAGGTTGACAGGAGGCATACGAGCCTCTATGTTGAGCGATTTTGAAGTCACGCAGCGATAACAAAAGCCAATCAAAGGCTAACTTCGCTGCCCTCGAAACTATGCTACCTACGGAGAGTACAACCCTACTCGCAATATTCCAAGCGAACAGGTGTTGAAGTCAATGAACCCAAGAACTACTTACCTTTTGAAGAACTTGAAGAACTACAAATTGACAGTTCTTTACTATGGTCCTTCAAGTCTGAAAGCAGTTGACCAGCTTGTCAGCAAGACTATCCAGACACCAAAAGAAGTTTGCTGCGGTACCTGCTATCAAGCGTTATACAGAGCAGACAACACCACAAAATGAGGTTATCATTGCACCTTACGATGCAAAGAATATCTACATGGTTCAGCTCCACAATCAGAACCAGAAGTGGTCTGCTGACCGTGCTCCTATCATCGCCCTCTTCAATGAATACTTCGGAGGTGGTATGAACGCCATCGTATTCAAAGAGTTGCGTGAGGCACGTGGTTTGGCTTATTCGGCTTCAGCTGTCTACGCTTCGCCTTACCGTTTAGGGAGGTAATGAGAGCTACACCTACATCATCACACAGAGATGACAAAATGATGGACTGTGTAACAGAGTTCAATAAGCTCCTCAACAACGTACCAGTACGCCAGAGTGGCTTCGATCTTGCAAAGCAAAGTCTGATGAAGAGCCTTGCTTCTGCTCGTACAACAAAGTACTCTATCCTCCCTCTTATCTTGCAGCTACAGCGTTTAGGTCTCGATTACTCACTGGTGAGAAGATTTACAACGCTCTTCCAAGCCTACAGTTGCAGGATGTTATCAACTTCGAGAAAGAGTATATTGCTAACAAAGTCATTCAAGTATATCATCCTCGGCGACGAGAAAGAGCTTGACCTCAAGGCTTGGAAAAGATTGCACCTATTAAGAGTGACAACAGAAGAAATCTTCGGCTATTAAAAGACAGTAGAAATAAAATACAAAAACATATTATAAACTAATAGAAAAAGCCTGTCTACCAATAAAGGGCAGACAGGTAAACTAAAACTTATTATGGCAGAATTCAAGTATGCACCAATGTTCCAATTGGGCAAAGATGACACCGAGTATCGTTTGGTATCAAAGGAAAGGTATCAGCGTTGGTGAGTTTGAAGGTAAAGAGATTCTGAAAGTAAGCAAAGAAAGCACTGACTTTGCTGGCACAAGAGCTTTCCACGATTGTGAGTTCATGCTCCGTCGTGCACACAACGAGCAAGTTGCAAAGATTCTGACCGACCCTGAGGGCATCTGAGAACGACAAGTACGTAGCACTCAGTTCCTCCGCAATGCTGAGACAGCTGTGAAAGGCGTACTACCTTTCTGTCAGGACACGGGTACTGCTATCATTCACGGTGAGAAAGGTCAGCAGGTTTGGACAGGTTTCGAGGACGAAGAGGCACTCTCTCGTGGTGTGTTCAACACCTTTACAGAGGAGAATCTCCGCTACTCACAGAATGCTCCGCTCAATATGTACGACGAGGTGAATACCAAGTGTAACCTCCTGCACGATTGACATCGAGGGCTGTTGAGGGCGCAGAATATCGTTTCGTAATGGTAGCAAAGGGGTGGTGGCTCTGCTAATAAGACTTATTTCTACCCAATGACCAAAGCTACTATCCAGAACGAGGGCACTCTTATTCCTTTCCTCGTTGAGAAGATGAAGAGCCTTGGTACTGCTGCTTGTCCTCCTTACCACATCTGTTTCGTGATTGGTGGTACTTCTGCCGAGAAGAACCTCCTCACTGTTAAGCTCGGAAGTATTAAGTATTACGACAGTCTTCCAACTACTGGCGACGAAACAGGACGTGCTTTCCGCGACATCGGCCTCGAAGAGAAGCTCCTCAAAGAGGCTCACAAGATTGGTCTTGGTGCACAGTTCGGCGGTAAGTATCTTGCTCACGACATCCGTATCATCCGTCTGCCACGCCACGGTGCAAGCTGCCCTATCGGTATGGGTGTGAGCTGTTCTGCTGACCGTAACATCAAAGCAAAGATTAATAAGGACGGTATTTGGTTGGAGAAGATGGACACCAACCCAGGCGAGTTGATTCCAGAGGAGTACCGCAAGCCGGGAGAAGGTGCGAAGGGCATAGAAATCGACCTCGACAAGGGTATGGATGCCGTTCGTGCCGAACTGACTAAGTATCCTGTTTCAACACGTGTCAACCTCAAGGGTACTATCATCGTTGCTCGTGACATTGCTCACGCTAAGCTCAAGGCGCGCTTGGATGCAGGCGAGGATTTGCCAGATTACATCAAGAACTACCCTGTCCTTTACGCAGGACCAGCTAAGACTCCAGAGGGCTACCCATGTGGCTCAATGGGTCCTACCACAGCCAACCGTATGGACCCATACGTAGATGAGTTCCAGGAACATGGCGGTTCACTCGTGATGATTGCTAAGGGTAATCGTACACAGGCTGTGACAGACGCTTGCCAAAAGCATGGTGGTTTCTACCTCGGTACTATTGGTGGTGTGGCTGCCGTTCTCTCACAGAGCAGCATCAAGAGCATCGAGTGCGTAGAATATCCAGAGTGGGTATGGAAGCCGTTTGGAAGATTACCGTTGAGGACTTCCCAGCCTTCATCCTCGTTGACGATAAGGGTCATGACTTCTTCAAAGAGTTGAAGCCTTGGACGGGTTGCAGCTGCGAGAAGTAATCCCTACTGCACATAAATCAGCTATACCAACGATACTATCAATCGTAAATCGCGGAAAGGACATTCCTTTTCCTAATAAAACATGGGTATAGCCTCATCTTAAAAAAGCGGTATAAGACGAACTTTTGCGACGTCATTATACCGCTTTTTCTTCTTCTTTTTCTAAAAACAAAGCCTCGTTGATTGCGAAAAATATTGACACAAAATCGTTAAAAATCTATCTAAAAAGTTCAAAAATCATCCTTTTCCACTACCTTTATAACCCACAGAGAATCAAATACTTGCAAAAACACAAAGTAAAAGGACGCTTACTTGGACTTCAAAAGGACGTTAATAAGAGGCTTAAGGGCATCTTTGCAAGCTAAAGGGCGTTAATTGAAAGCCAATTAACGCCCTTTTTATTTCTCAAGACTCTGAAGTTTCTTTACAAAACGGAGCAATATTGATAGAGAAAAACTTACTCTTTACCCTTAATTGATTAGTACGCGACAACCAACAACTACACATTAAATTTGGGTTTCTTACTTTCCGAACCCTTATCTTAGAAGCAATGGCGTTTGAGGAAATCCTCATACTGATTGCGATAGCCATTGAAGACGTTGATATCGACGTCGCCACGGATGCCACGCACCTTACCATCAGGACTTAACTGCCAGTAAGCCAATTTGAAGTTGGGTTTATATTCGCCATAACGGGCTATCCACACATGATAGTTATCGCCCAAATCAGGAGCCAAAGGCATGTAGGTATTGGCAAAAAGTCTGACTGATATAAAGGATTGGACGCTTTACCTGTTCGCTTCTGCACAAGACTCATCCACGCACGAATATTGCGGAACATCACCTCTGCTCCACCCATCGCAACAATCTGCGCATCGGTTGGCTCAACGTCTAAGACTGGGGGGAGTCGCCCTTATTAAACTTACTACATTTGAGGAAATAGCTCGCTTGCGCTGCACCTGCTGACATGGTAGAAAAGAAATGATAGGTACCTGTTCGAATACCATGCGCACGTGCTGCCTTATAATCAGCCTCGTAATAAGCGTTTAGCACCGTACAACCCTCCGTAGACTTCACGTAAGCGAAAGGAAACAGGATAATCCACCTTCCCCTTAATAGTCTTCGTACTCAGCGTACCGAGGTCGGTAATGCGCAGTTTGTTCCAATAGATGTGATACACCTTATTATTCTTCTCGTGCTGATGACGTGAGAGGTCGATGCCGTAGATACGGTCGGGAGTATACGTAAGGCGTTCACCTTTAAACACATCCGCCTTCCATTCGCCCACTTGTAGATACTCGTGTGGTGCAACATAGATGCCAAATCCGTCGCGTTTTCCGTCCTTCCAATGTCCGTCATAGAAGCTACCATCATCTCCATAGTACTTTCCATAACCATTCGGAACATTCTTCTGGCTCTCACCCTCGTATCGTCCGCCAGCAATACGAATGTCCTTTGCAAGGTTGATGATAGTAGCTGCGTGGGTCTTATAGTATGTGTTCAACGCGTCAATCGCCCCACTTTTCTGCAAGCGAGTAATCAAGCGAATTGGTGTTCTTTTACTTTCGGTTTGCAAGAGTACGCAATCATTCTTCTTATCTATTTCCAATCGGTTGCAAACAGTAGGTTTCGCCTTCTTAGAGGAAGTCTGAATAGCATAGCGATTTTGCTGTTGAATGCGCAGTTGGGCAGAAGAAGTAGAGAGAGAATCCAACACCTTTATCATCCGACGAATCGAATCCATCTGCTGCACCACTTCGGTATGATATTCCGCAATCTTGTTATATCCGTAATCCTGAACGCTGTGTACACGAAGATAATACCCCATCTCGTTGCGCTTCGTTTGCAATCCGTCTAACTCCGAATCCATTTGAGCAATCGTCTGACGAATAAGCCTTAGCACCCCTTTTCCTTTCAAGTTGACGATTGTTAAGGGTTTGTAATTCCACCGAATGAGAATACGTCCGTGGCAAGAAGGCACTACGGGCAGTCGGTTCACCCAATAACCGCGTTGCGTCATGCAGCGTGTATGAATCGAATCCTTATTGATAGAGCCACCTACAAATGCCGAATCGACATAATCAGCAAAGTATGCAAGGGGTTTACCATCAGCCTCTAACGTGTAATATGCCTCCTGACGGATAGCCACAGCACTCTTATCCACCTCCTCTTGTGAAGGGGGCAGACAACGAAAGACAATATATATGAGTAGAAGGATAAGCAAAATGCCCCCTCCTACATACAGGGTTCGCCTTGAAGGGCGGTAGTTGAACATTAAAATAAATTTAAAATATTTGCAAAGTTACTAATAATTATCTAACTTTGCAGCCAAGTTTATGAGAAAAACGACAGACATATTACTATCCCTTCTATTGTCAACGATGATAGTATGGATTGGTTCGGGCATCATGACAGTGGTGTGCGCACATACTGGCAATGTGTCTGTTGCGAAGATGGAAGATAAAGGTCATTGCAGTGATAACGATGTTAGGGATTGCATGAAGATTGAGGTAAAAACCTTGTCGCCCACAGACATGGCGCACAATGACTTTTATCACATTCAGCCTATACAGCTTTCGCTGCTCCCACAATTCATAAGCAATTGTCAATTATTGCCTTTGCCTGTTCTGACAAAGGCTCCAGAGAGGATATTGTCGTTGCTCTGGCATAGTCCGCCACGCCAATATCTCCAATTACTCACGACACTTATCATTTGATTTTTGGTTGTTTTCTGTTCCTCATGAAATGGGAAACAGAAGGTTTATCGTACCTGTTACACAAGTGTGTTCAGGCAAAAAAGCGTATCAGTATGTCTCCCATTCTGATATCGCATAGGCTTTATAAACTTTTAGAAACAACTGAATATCAAACGAAATGAATAAAATTATATATTTAGCAGGACTGACCTTGCTGTCTGTCCTACCTGCTACCGCACAGGAAACTGCTGTCGACACGACCGCAACCATGAAAGATCAGACATTAGATAACGTGACCGTTACAACGCGAAGAGCCTCTGTTCGCTCATTAGCTGGAGCCATCAACGGTAAAGACATCCTACGTGACGAACTCTTCAAGGCAGCTTGCTGTAATCTTGGTGAGAGCTTTGTCAACAATGCTTCAGTAGATGTAAACTACTCAGATGCGACGACTGGAGCCAAACAAATCAAACTTCTCGGTCTTAGTGGTACGTATGTTCAGATGCTGACCGAGAACCTTCCTAACTTTCGTGGTGCTGCCCTCCCTTACGGTTTGGGCTATGTACCAGGCAGTTGGATGAAGAGTATGCAGGTGAGTAAGGGTAACACATCCGTCAAGAATGGCTACGAAGCGATGACAGGTCAGATTAATGTAGAATACGTTAAACCTGAAGATCCAACAGGTATGAGCGTCAACCTCTATGGCAGTACGATGGGAAAGATTCGAGGCAAATGCGGATGGTAACATTCATATCAATGGTAACAAGAACCTCAGTACGGAAATCCTTGCCCACTATGAGAACAACTGGCTACATCATGATGGCAACGGAGACGGATTCCAAGATGCCCCAAAGGTGAGACAATACAACCTGCAGAACCGTTGGTTTTGGAAGCAAGGGCGATTATATCTTACATGCTGGTTTGTCGCTGTTGAAGGAAGATCGCGTGAGTGGTCAGACTCCTCATGCTGCTGCAACGAATCCTTATCGCATTGATATCGGCACCGACCGCTACGAGGCTTATATGAAACATGCCTTTGTTCTCAATAAGGAACACGCCACAAACATCGCTTTGATGGGTAATGTATCTATGCACAAGCAGCAGGCGCAATATGGTATTAAGCAGTATGATGTCAACGAGAAGAATGCTTACGCATCGCTTATCTTTGAGACAAACTTCTCTGACGAGCACAATCTCTCGCTGGTTTGAGTCTCAACCATGATTACTTTGCATCAGACGCTGACACTCCCAGCAACGGCTGTACCTTCTGATTACGGTAATATCTACCCACTCACACGTGGCATTGAGAGTGAGACAACACCGGGCGCATACGTTCAGTACACCTATAACCTGCATAGTCGCTTCATCGCTATGGCAGGATTGCGTGTCGACCATAGCAATGTTTACGGTACGTTCTTCACTCCTCGCTTCCACTTGAAATGGGTGCCAGTCGACTTCCTGACCCTTCGCCTCTCTGCAGGTAAGGGCTATCGCAGTCCGCATGCATTGGCTGAGAACAATTACCTCATGGCTTCGGGCCGCCGCCTTATCATCGATAAGCTTGATCAAGAGGCTGCATGGAACTATGGTGCGAGTCTTAATTTCAACATTCCAATAGGAAACAAGATGCTGAAAATCAATACTGATTACTATTACACGCACTTCCTTTCACAGATGTTGATAGACTATGACAGCAATCCGCAGGAGCTGCACATCACAAATCTCAATGGAAAGAGCTTCTCACATACTTTCCAAATCGATGCTTCTTACCCTTTGTTCAAGGGTCTTGAGCTGACAGCAGCCTACCGATATAACCTCGTTAAGGCGACGTATGGAGGAAAACTGATGTGGAAACCACTGCAGAGTCGTTACAAAGGACTCTTGACACTCAGCTATAAAACACCTTTAGGACTCTGGCAGTTTGATGCTACTGCAGCCTTGAACGGAGGTGGTAGAATGCCAGAATCTTACACCTTAGCATCGGGCGAACGCTCATGGGCAGGCAGCTATAAGGCTTACGGACAGCTGAGTGGGCAGGTGACACGCTACTTCCGCCACTTCTCGCTTTACATAGGTGGGGAAAACCTTACCAATTACAAGCAGAAGAACCCAATCATTGGTTATCAAAATCCATGGGCTAACGGCTTCGAACCAACAATGGTCTATGGTCCTGTTGAGGGTGCAATGGCATATGTTGGTATCCGTCTGAACCTCGGTAAACGACAATAAACATACATTTTTCACAATAGAATAATATAATCGACAACACAGAGAGACGTCTTGAAACACGCTTTCGGACGTCTCCCTCAAACAAAGAACAATTATGAAAAAAGCTATTTTCACAATGCTGATGCTCATGGTAGCCATGATTGCAACAGCCAAAGACATTAAGACAGTTATCTTCACTACTACTCCACAGATGCACTGTGCTAACTGTGAGGCGAAAGTAAAGAACAACCTCCGCTTTGCAAAGGGTGTGAAGGAGATTAAGACAAGTGTAGAAGAACAGAAAGTTTATGTAACCTACGATGCCCAGAAGACCAATGAGGAGAAGCTTCAGAAGGCTTTTGAGAAGTTCGGTTATAAGGCAGAAAAGACGACAAAGGAGGCAAAAATCCCTGTTCATGAGAACGAGGAGTGCGAGAATATGTAATTGCTAACAGTAAAGTCTATAAGTAATTAATCGACCATTACATGGCTCTCAACAGCCTATGTGATGGTCGATTCTGTTTAATCTCTATCGTTTATATAATAAAGGAAATAGTATCATTGAGTGGTGCGGAGGCTCCGCACATTTGGTGCTAAGCGTTCGCACATCTGGTGTTAAGCCTTAGCACGTTTCTTAAAGAGGGTAGGAATGTGAGAGGATAGGCATTATCGTCTCTTTTCCTATGCGCTTATTCTATTAGATGTCTTTATAGGGAAAAGCTGCTTATTTATTCCCCTTTGGCATCCTTCCTATTAACTGCAGCAACGAAGGAACGAAAGATACAGAGCGAGAAGAACAGACCTCCGTACATCATGCGGTCGTTGCCGTGGAAGAAGTCGATGAGTTTGCCATCGTTCATCTGTGGCATGAGGTTGAACATAAGATAAGCCACCGTATTGTTCACCCAATGAAATACGAAGCCTGGCAGAATACTACCCGTTTTCGAATAGAGCCAACCCAATAGCAGACCAATCAAAAAAGCGTGTAAGCCTTGTGCTAAATTGAAATGGACAATACCAAATATGAGGGCTGAAATGACAATGGCTATCCATCGTTTGCGTTCGCCTAATGCGTTTTGTAGTACGCGTAGAATAGCGCCACGGAAGACTATCTCCTCAGCGATTGGCACCATGATTCCTAAGGCGACATAGCCCCAAGACACCTTCATGATACTTTTAAACATCTCTTCTGTTCCCTCTGGCATCGTTAGATTAATCTTCTCGGCAAGGAATTGCATAGGGAGTATCGAACCCTAAAGCTATGAGAGCCGACCAGATGAGGACAGTCCCAAGGACGCGTCTTCAAATAGTTTACCAGATACAGGTGCCCACTTTGTAGCGATGAAAGAGAATTAAAGTTGCAAGACTACTGATGACTGCTGTTATGGCAAGAATCTCACCATTTTTCGTCAGATAGTCCCCATCAGCAGCCCCTACCCCTCCAAGTAGACTTACAAGCTGCTTACCTCCCTCGAAAGAAAGACTTTGTATCAAGATGAAAAGTGAAACAAATAAGATGACATAGAGCGTTGCGCTCAAAACGTTTTTTTATTGTTCATTTCTGCGAATCTTAGGGTGTATTAATAATATTGTCTTGTATGTGATAAGTCTCATCAAACAATCGGTTGATGTTGTCCTTATCATGCTTCAGCTGTTGCGCTAAGGCTTCTAAAGAGTCGAACTTATGCTCGTCTCTTATCTTACTAATGAAACTTACAAGGAGTTCCTGTCCATAGAGATTTCCTGTGAAATTAAAGAGATTGACCTCTATCGAGGTGGTTGTGCCATTGAAGGTAGGGCGTTGTCCAATGTTCATCATCCCTCGCTTCCATCCGACAGAATCTTTCAAGCGCACCAAAACCGCATAGACACCAGATGCAGGGAGCAGCTGCTGGCAGCTATTCACATCGAGATTGGCGGTTGGGAAACCCATCTTGCGCCCATTCTGATACCCACTCACGATGCGACTCTCTATCGTATAAGGATAGCCCAAAAGCCGATTGGCTGCCTCAATATTGCCCACACGGAGGTCGTTTCTGATGATCGAAGAGCTCACTTTCTCATCGTTTGGCAGGAAGGCATCGGCACGAATGACCTCAATACCCATCTCCTTACCATACTGAACATAGTCTTCAAAAGTCTCAGAGCGGTTATGTCCGAATCGGTTGTCGTAGCCAATGATGAGTTTCTTTACGTTCAGCTGTTTGCATAACACCTCTTGCATGAAGTCATGAGCAGAGAGAGCAGCCAACGAGGCATCGAAATGCAGTACGAAACTATTGTCAATACGTGTCTTTGATAGCAGCAATAGCTTCTCATCGAGTGTCGACAGCAGTTCTGGCTGGTAGTCAGCCTGCAGCACCTGACGCGGATGTCGGTCGAAGGTGATGACTGCCGATGCCATTCCAGCCCGTTCAGCCTCGTCAATGACACGACTAATCAGGAACTGATGTCCACGATGCACCCCATCAAAGAATCCTATGGTTGCAACCTGTTCTACTAATTCATGCGTCTCTCCCTGCTTGATATATATTGTATTCAATCCTCTTGTCTTATAGTTCGTTTACTTCCTTGTAAAGGTAATTTCTATTCCTTGCAAGCGATGTCTACCTCCCCGCAAAGACACCTCCACCTCGTTACAAAGCCATGTTTACTTTCTTGCAAAGGTACTCCAAATCACCCATAAACTCATGTTTGAGTAAACAAAATGTGTTAAAACATTAAATTTCCTTATCGTCCTTTCTCCTTTTTCCATTTATTTCATTATCTTTGCATCCGAATTCATGAAATTCAGGACTTGTAGCTCAGTTGGTTAGAGCAACAGACTCATAATCTGGAGGTCCCTGGTTCAAGCCCAGGCTGGTCCACAAAGGGATATTAAAGAGTTGTAGAGGTTTCTGCAACTCTTTTTTTATGTTATTATTCTCGAAAGAGGGGATGGACGGTTGCCGTCTATGTAAGGATAAAAGATAAGACAATGCTTGATGTTGTTTACTCTGCATATTACGTGAATAGACGTGTTGGCATACAGTGGTGTTAAGAGAAAGGGCCATTTCAGGCGTTAAGTATTGGATTATCATGGGGATAAAGGTAAGAAAAATTATGATGCTACTCATTAGAAAAATATTCTTCTAAAAGGGACGAAATTCTCTGATTTTATTTGTATTTTTGTAATGCTAATCATACCGTTTCGGAACCTTTTTAGCCAATAATTAAGTAAGGTGGCTTTCACGATATGGCAAAATCCTCATGATTAAACTCTGCGCTATTCATTGTCTGTTAAGGCTCTACTAAGGTTCGATAAAGCCTACTCATCTATAACTCTATGCGAGGAAAAAATCAAATAAAAAGAACAAATATGGCAATAATTTATCTACTTCTCGGTGTCCTCATCGGTGCAAGCATCATGCTACTCTGGATGAAAAAAATAAATCAGCACAGGAACAGAAGATTGCTGGTGAGCAATTAGCTGTCCTCCGTAGTCAACTGAAACAGAACGAAAGAATGTTGACGAACGTATTGCGGTAGTGAAAGAGAATGCCCAGCAGCAGCTGGAAGCAGAACGAAAGCATGGCGAACAGCTACGTAACGAACTTCAAAAGCAGGCTGAGGGCGAAGAACCGGCTCCTACAGAGGAGGTGCGCAATATGGCTGCTCAGATGTTAGATGAGAGTCGGGAGAAGATGAATACGGCTGACAAAGAACGCTTAGACGCCCTACTCTCGCCGCTAAAAGAACGCTTAGAAGCTTTTAATCAGACGGTTACAAACAACAGTAAGGAGAATACTGCCAATAAAACGGAGATAAAAACAACCTTCGAAGAGGCGATGAAACGTCTTCATGCAGAGCAGGAAATGACCATCAAAGCAATGCGTGAGAATCAAGAACGGGCTGTAAAGGAATTGCGTGAACAAACGGAACGCATTGGTAATGATGCTGCTTCGCTCACACAAGCCCTTAAAAGGTGACTCTAAGATGCAAGGCGATTGGGGTGAGATGATTCTCGATAAGACCTTGGAAGACTGTGGGCTCATTCAGGGTCAACAGTATTTTCTGCAAGAAAACTACAAAGATAAGGACGGTAATAACTTCCGACCTGATGCCGTGATTGTCTTCCCGAACGAAGAACGTGCCGTGATAGATGCGAAGGTTTCACTGACAGCTTACCAGGCAGCAATCAGAGAAGAAGATGCTACGGAGCGCGAACGCTATATGAAGGAACATGTTTCCTCAATCAAGAAGCATGTCGACGAGTTGTCGGCTAAGAATTACGAGAAACTTGTACCGGGGTGTATCGGTTTTTGTACTGATGTTTTGTTCCTTACGAAAGTGGCTATTCTGCTGCCTTAAAGACCGACCCTTCAATCCTGCAATACGCTTATCGTAAGCATATTATCATCCTGAGTCCAAGCAACTTGCTCATGGCTTTACAACTGACACACACCATGTGGCAGAACTTCCGTATGACAAAGAATGTAGAGGAAATCCTCTATCAGTCTAACGAACTCTTCGATAAATTCGTCACCTTTGCAGAGACTTTCGTAAAGATTGGTACGAATATCGAACGACTACAACAAGACTTCAATAAGGCAAAGGGTCAGCTAAACGAGGGTAAGGGCAACATCGTTCGCCGCTTAGAAGGCCTGAAAAACATTAGGTATTAGTCCGAAAAAGCAGATTCCAGAGAGTCTGTAATAAGTGGGAATCGAGCCATAGCTAACTTTCTAAAATCATATACAAAACGTCCTCAACTATCTACTTTCAGATTGCTGAGGGCGTTTTATTGTCTCTGAATTTCCTTTACATTATTTCGTGCTTTTATACCGAAAAAGGCTAAAAAAGGCGTTTTTCATCTACCTTTGTAACCCTCTCACTATAAAAAGTTACAAAACTACTTTTCAAAAGGTGCTTAGTAAGGCTTCAAAAGGGCGTTAGTAAGACCTCAAAAGGGCATCTTTTCAAAGCCAATTGGGCGTCTTTTCGAACGCAATTAAGCCTTAATAAAAATCGAGTGAAGGAAAAATACTTACAAAGAGAGTTGCTAACAGTTGAATTGTTGACCACTAAACCCTCTAAAAAGTCTACTTCAACAGATACTGCTTTCTCGACTCTATGATATCTTCCATATTTTCGCTTGCCCACGAAATCAGGTTATTGATAAGCGGTAAGAGGCTTTGTCCTTTCTGTGTAAGCGAATATTCGACACGAGGCGGTATCTCAGGGAAGGCTTCACGAAGGATAAGTCCATCTCCCTCCAACGTCTTCAACGTTGCAGTAAGCATCTTTTGAGAAATATCGGGGATGTTGCGTTGCAGCTCCTTAAAGCGTTGGCTATTATTGTTTTCTAATGTGAAAAGCACCAACATCGACCACTTATCCCCTACTCTTGACAGTACATTACGTATAGGACAATCTGGATAAAGTGCATCTCTTACTTCATTTCGATTCATACTTATAAACTCTTTAAGTCATATTACTGCACAAAAGTAACTATTATAAGCTAAGGCTCGCATCTTTTAGTGTTAAACTATGTAAAACACACATACATTAAATGCTTCATTGTCAGCATTACTTACCTCAAGGTAACTGGCTGACATTTGCGTGCCTACTTGTAGAACAGACTGAAAGTCAATACCTTTGCATCATCAAAACAAACAAAACAATAAAACAAAAAGAATTATGAAAACAGTTGAAACGATCAAGAATGGTAAGAACTTCACAGCAGTAAACGTAGGTAGCTCAGCGATATCAAGGACTATGTGCTCCCACTTGGAGAGATTGAGATTCCGGGTAAGATATTCGCTGGTCAGGCATTGCAGACAACAGGTAGCGATCTTTCATTCCAGACCCTCGTTCCCGGACAGGATAGTGGTTTCCTTCACACACACAAAACACACGAGGAACTTTACTTTATCCTTAAAGGTGAAGGTGAATATCAGGTTGATGGTGAGGTCTTCCCTGTAACCGAAGGTAGTATTATCCGCGTTGCACCAGAGGGAAAGCGTGCGTTGAAGAACACTGGTAATGACGAGATGTTAATGCTTTGCATCCAGTATAAAGCTAACAGCTTTGCAGAGGAAGATTCCCCTATGACCGACGGTGTGATATTGAACGACGAACTAAAATGGTAATTGATCCACTCTTCCCAACGTGTCCGATACGTAATGTCCTTGCAAGGGTATGCGTGCCGGACACGCTATGCCTTATCCAAGAATTAGGTAGGAAAGGTGAAGTGAGCTACGAAGCGTTAAGTCAAGACTTGCCCGATGGACCTCTATCCGCCTCGTTAATGGTCTTGAAAGAAGACAATATTATCATTGAAAACAACAAGCTATACAGCCTTTCAACCATCGGAAAGGAACTCTATCCACTCGTCTCAACCCTCATCACTTGGTGCGAAAAGAACATTAATCCATCTCTAAGGCAATAGATCAAACAAGGAGTAACATTGTATTTAGCAACATTAGAGGCTTTTACAAAGCGAAAAGGAGTGAAAGAAAACACTGTTTCTTCCACTCCTTTTTGTGATATGATACTTTATCAGAAGCAGGGGCAGCAATTACTGGGATGCCCTACAACTGATAGAAAGCCTTTACTTCTCCAATACCTTGAACTCAGCACCAGTTGCGAAGTCCTGACCAGACTGCTCACTAAGGGCTGTCAGACGAACAAAGCGAGCCTTAACAGGTGTGGCAAGGAGGATAGTCTTTTCCTTTCTGTTGTTCTCAAACTCACCCTCAGCAACAGCCTTGCCCCATGTCTTGCCGTCGTTGCTAACCTGAATGCTGTACTTCTTGATGTTACCATTGTTGCTGTCCTGACGTGGGAGGTAAGTGAAGCCCTTGATAGTCTTCACGCCACCACAGTCGAAGTCAACCCAGTGTGGGTAGTTAGCCACAGTAACAGAGTACATTGTGTGCCAGTAGCTGCTTGGGTTGCCATCAGTAAGATGGCTTGCATCACCCTCACCACTCTCCTGACTTGAAGCGAAGACCACTGACAATGGGATGCTCTCAATGCGTGAGAAGGATTGAGAAGCTACAAGCCAATCATTTCCCTTTGTCCAAGCTGAAATCGTACCACCATTGCGCAAGCTAACAGGACCAGTGTACTTCACAGCCTTCTTGCTGTCATTAACACGATAGTAGATGTCGCCCTTCGCACCATTTGCATTGATTGTCACATTGCCTTCGCCATCACGTACGATGGTAAGTGGTGTGGCACCGTTAAGACTTACATTCGCATTGCTAACGAGGTCGTTGGTCTTAACAGAGTTCATCGGACGAATCATATAACCGAAGGTATGTGGCGTTGCCATCACACGGTCGCGCAATAACGGACCACCCTGTCCACAACTGTTACCACCAAGACCAGTGATAGCCATGTCAAGATGCAAATGCGTGTATTCGCTCTGAGGCAGTTCGTGTGGGTGATTAGCCATTGCAACCGTATTATCCGACCAAGGAAGCGCTGAGAAACTCATCTTATCCTTAGCCACGAAAATCGCACCATAGAGGGCATCGTTGCCGTCATTACCAGTGAGAGAGAGCCAACGAGTATCCTGATGGTTACCCGTATCTTGTGGCTTAGGGAAGGCAACGAACTCATCATTAACGTCCTGCTGCTCGTAGATGCCAATCATCTGACCCGTCTTACGGTCTGGATAGTTGTCAACAGTACCACGACCATAGTAATTCAACAAACTGAGTGACTTAGGAACACGTACGGTATAACCCAACTTAGCGAGTGTCAAATTAGGCTTATTGCTTGTAATTGCGCTCTCGCTCTCAATACTACCGTCAGGGAAGATAGTGTAAACCACCTGCGTATTGAAGCGGAAATCGTCCTTACCAAATGGCTTTTCCCTATACTCGATGAGCTTCTTCCAGTTGGCATTGCCACCTTCAAGGCGATAACCATAAGGTGCCTGTGACTCTACGTTGAATACAACTGATACAGAACCGTCAGTATTTGCGTGGGTTGTATAGTTAGTACACTTGTGTTGGAGGTTATTCAAACCGTTTGCATACCATGCTTCGTAAGCCCAGTTGTCATTGTTAACCCATGCACGGAAAGCGTTCAACTCTGGTCCACAACCATCAGGGATGACAGTCTTACCATCGTATTGAAGGTTATAAATAGTACCCTTAGCGAGGTCGAAAGTTGTTGTAAAGGTCTTGCCAGAGAAGACAATCTTGTTGTCCTTTACGGCGGACATATTCACCTTACCTACTGCAACAAGAGCTGGGCGAGCCGCTGCTGCCTGCACTGGCAGTTGCTCCTCAGCCTGAATATAGCCTGCCTTAGCCCAAGGCATATCACGCTTGAGACGATAGGTTACGTGGAGAAGGTAGTCCTTATTTGGGTCAAGACCCTCGTTGAGTCCTGCGATTGTAATACTCTTATGGCTTCTTGCTGGTACGCTACCAAGCTCAAGGTCGCCTTTCTTAACGATTACACCATCAGCTGTCAGGCTATAAGACATTGCATAACCACTAAGGTCATCAGAGTAGTAGTTCTTATTGAACACGTCCAAAGTAGCTGTCTTAGCGTCCTTCCAACTTGTACCAATATACTGGTAAACCTTCTTTACCTCAAAATACTGTGGCTTTGGTGTCTCATCACCGAAGATAACACCGTTCATAACAAACTGTCCGTCATTAGGCGTATCATCGAAGTCACCACCATAAGCAAGGTAACGCTTGCCATCCTTTGTGTAGTTGTACATACTCTGGTCAATCCAGTCCCAGATGGCACCACCCATAAAGAAGTTGGTAGACTCCATTGCCTCCCAATAGTCAACGAGGTTACCAACAGCGTTACCCATCGAATGGGCATACTCAGAAATATGGAAAGGATACTTAATACCCATCTTACCCTTCACCGCATCACGGGTCCACGCGATACTTGGATATTGGTTAGAACCCATGTCAACGATGTCGTTATTGCGCTCATACTGTACTGGTCTTGAAGCATCGTAAGCCTTCAAAGAGTCGTAAGCAACAACGAAGTTATGCCCTGGTCCAGCCTCGTTACCCAAACTCCAGATAACGATTGAAGGCTGATTAACCAACTGACGTGTCATAGCCATCACACGATCAACGTGGGCTGCTTGGAACTCTGGCACGTGAGAAAGCGATGCCTTGCCATAGAAGTACTCATGGCTCTCGATGTTTGCCTCGCTCTCCAAGTAGATACCATACTTGTTGCAGAGATAATAGAAGTAAGGGTCGTTAGGATAATGAGAGGTACGTATGTGATTGATATTCGCACGCTTCATCAGCATAATCTCATGTTCCATCTGCTCACGAGAGATAACCTTACCCGTCAATGGGTTGGTATCGTGGCGGTTCACACCTTTGAGTTTCACTGGCTTACCATTGATATAGTAATATCTTCCAGCCAAACCGAACTCGTCCTGACTTGCAGGTGTGTCCTTAATCTCAACCGTACGGAAACCAGTTTGGAAACTTATCGTTTCAACAACTTTCTTACCCTGCATCAGCTCACCAACGATAACATAGACGTTAGGCTCTTCTGCTGTCCATGCTGCCGCATTATTCACGGTAAGTGTCTGTCGGACGTCAGTCTGTCCCTTACTATTACAAACGGTCTTTTGCCTTCGCATCCTCGAAGGTTGCCACCAACTCGTTGTCATCCGCAAAGAGTCTGTTCTTATAAATACTCCAACGAAGGTGCAAGTCTTTTGCATTCTTGGTTGTGAGGTTCTGCAATGTTGTATTGAGATCGACAGTACCCTTACCATCAGCGAATGAAGGGATAGCCTTCACATCAGCAACGTGTACCTTCGGAGTAGCTGTAACGTTCACGCTACGGAAGATACCTGGCAGGCGGAACATATCCTGTGCCTCGAGAAAGCTACCGTCAGACGAGACGATAAACCTCTACTGCTACCTCGTTCTTTCCCTTAGTGATATAAGGAGTAATATCGAATTGTGCCGTATTGCGCGAGTTCTTTGAGAAGCCCACGTAACGACCATTAATCCACAAATAGAAGAATGAGTCTACACCATCAAAGTTCAGGTAGACTTCCTTACCGTCCCAAGTTGTTGGGATATCAAAGCTTCTTCTGAACGAACCCACCTCATTACGATATTCGTAAGTAGTGTAGTTCTTTGGCGGTTCACGCATAACACCCTTCTTCCAGTCACCTGGTTCGATGTTATATTTGAAGATAACCCACTGATTTACATAGATTGGCACACCATGCTTCAATGTTCCATCCTTCTGAATACCCGCCATATTCCAGCTTACAGGCACCTGCAAACGATCCCACTTGCTGTCATCATAACCCTTTGTAAAGAAGTCCTTTGGACGCTCATCAGGGTTCTTTGAGAAGTGAAAATGCCATTCTCCGTTAAGAGAAAGATAATCCTTTGCAAACTCTGGCAATACTTTTCTTGCCTCGTCAACTGACGAGAAAGAAGAGAACAACGCATGCGCTGGCAGCTTGTTATAACCCAATGCACCGGGTGACTGCCATTCATTACCCGTTGGTGCTGTTGCCTGACCGAAGAGATAGCCTCCCGCAGGGTAGTCATCAGCCTGTAAAGCGCAGCTAGTTAATGACGATAATAATAAAACCAAATAAAAATTGTTTATGCATACTAGTTAGGGTGTTATACGCTTTCTGAACTATTTCTGACCGCCTTTTTTTCAAGGCTTCTTCAAAGACGCTATGAGACTGCTACTCAGCTCGCAAGCCCCACTCCATTTTACAACATGGGCAAAGTTAATACAAATAAGCAATTAAGAAAGCAAGGATATTACGTAAATAATACACTATTCTTTGGTTGGTTGATGAGTGGATAAGTTGATGAGGGTAACTGTAAAGACATAAAAAGCATAAAAGGTATAAGAACGCAAGAAGAACAGAGTATAAAAACCATTGAGTTTATAAACAAATAATGAATTATTTTTCATGATATTTTTTTGTTCGTGAAGATAAATATTTCTTTTCATGAAAATAAATTCTTTTTCTCGTGAAAAATAACTCCGAGTTTGTAGTTTATAGGCAGGCAACTGTGAGTCCTGCCATTACGATGCTGACCATACTCATGAGTTTTATAAGTATGTTAAGCGATGGTCCAGATGTGTCTTTTGAATGGGTCGCCAACGGTGTCACCGACGATGGTTGCTTTGCATGAGCATCGGAGCCTTTACCACCGAGTACCTTCTTCAACATACTTCTTCGCATTGTCCCACGCACCACCTGCATTCGACATGAATACGGCAGGGGTGAAGCCTGCTGCCAAACCGCCTACTAACAAGCCCAATACGCACTGCCACCGAGCAGAAGACCAACAATGACTGGGATAATGATGGCTAAAAGTGAAGGAATAATCATCTCGTGTTGCGCACTCTGTGTACTGATTTCCACGCATCGTCCATAGTCTGCAAGTGTGCCTGTTCCTTCCAATATGCCCCTTAATCTCACGGAACTGACGACGCACCTCTGCCACCATCTTTCCAGCTGCTCTCACCCACAGCACCCATCGTGAGTCCGCAGAGAGAGGCTGCCATAGCACCGATGAAAGCACCGACAAGCACCTTTGGATTCATCAAGTTTACTTGGAAGTAGTTCATAAAGTCTGGAATCGTTGCCTTTGTTGCATCAATGGTTCTGCCCGTAACATCAGTCATCTGCGTACCGACACGAGCCATTGCAATCTTGATTTCTTCGATATAAGAAGCCAATAGTGCCAAAGCTGTCAGTGCAGCTGAACCGATAGCAAAGCCTTTACCCGTAGCGGCTGTGGTATTGCCCAGTGCGTCAAGGGCATCTGTGCGATGGCGCACTTCCGCTCCTAACTCGCTCATCTCAGCGTTACCGCCAGCGTTGTCGGCAATTGGTCCGTAGTCATCTGTTGCCAAAGTGATGCCCAAGGTGGAGAACATACCAACCGCAGCGATACCGATACCATAGAGTCCGTGCTGAATAGAAAGTGCCGACATGGACATATCAAAGCCGTTAGCACAGAGATAACTCAGCATGATTGCTACGGAAAATAGAAAGGACAGGAACGCAGGTGGAAATCATACCCGTACCAATACCTTTTTATAATAACTGTTGCCGAGCCCGTCTGACTCGCCTCAGAGATAGTCTTCGTTGGCATGTAGCTTTGGAAGTATAGTACTCCGTTGCCTGACCAATGATAACCCCAGCAGCCAAAACCTGCAATGACAGAGCTAACACCGAGCCGATCTCCAAGCCTAGAGGTAGAGAATCAGGAAGCTGGCAGCAGCGATGAGTACGCAGCTTGGCCGATGTTCGTGCCAGTCCCCGAAGGCGTGGAGGAGGTCCTTCATCGTCGCACCTTCTTTCGTTCTTACCAAGAAGATACCAAAGCAAAACTCAAGAAAAAACACCTACGGCGGCGATGAGCATTGGCGCAATGACCGCACGCAACTGCATCTCGCCTGATGAGGCTGCAAAGGGCGGTTGCACCCAAGGCTGCGGTTGAAAGAATCGAACCGCAATAGCTCTCGTAGAGGTCGACACCCGCCACGTCACCCACGTTGTCGCCCACGTTGTCGGCAATCGTTGCTGGGTTGCGTGGGTCGTCTCAGGGGATGTTGGCTTCGACCTTACCAGGTCGGCTCCTGCGTCGGCAGCCTTTGTACAGATACCACACCCACACGAGCAAACAAAGCCTGTGTCGATGCGCCCATTCCGAAGGTCAACATCGTTGTTGTGATGGTGATAAGCATTTCGCTCGTTGTCATCTTATCGGAATAGAACCAAAGTGGAGGACAATAAACCAAATAGCAATGTCTAATAATCCTAAACCTACGACAACCAAGCCGCATGACAGCACCGAACGGAAAGCAATCTTGAGTCCGTCGTTGAGTCCCTTACGTGCTGCATTGGCTGTTCTTTGCACTGGCATAGGTAGCCGTTTTCATACCGAAGAAACCGGCAGAGACCAGAGAAGAAGCCGCCAGTCAAAGAAAGCGAAAGGTACCCATTCATTCTGAGCATTGAAGCCGTAAGCCATGATGGCGAAGACAATAGCAAGAACGACAAAAACCATCAAAACGACTTTGTACTGCTGTTTCCAGATACGCCATGGCACCACGACGCACGTATTCAGCAATCTCAATCATACGAGGTGTGCCCTCTTCGGCTTTCATCATAGACTTAAAGAAATACCATGCCATAGCCAGCGCACACTGATGCGATGGGTATGAGCCAAAAACCTGTGGGATGTGTTCATAATTCAATACATTTAGGGTTATATAATAGATTTTACTTTACTGCTCGCAAATATATATATATTGATAGCAAAAGAGAATTAAAGGATAAGCCTCACCGTCGGGTATGTCAGTAGTACACTCTCGATGATGATGAACCCCGAAAGTTTTCTAACTTTCGGGGTTCCATATCATATCGATTTCTGATACATCCTCTTTATATGTAGGAATCTTTTATTCTCTTATTAATCGAAGTTTGTAAGCTATTTTCATGCAAATCGAAACTAACACATGCTCAATTGGCTTCTAAAAAGATGCTTAATTGGCTTTGCAAAAGATGCCCTTTAAGCCCTCACTAACGCCCTTTTTGAACCCTTATTGAGCACCCTTTGAAAATACAACTGTAACACTCTCATAACAAGCGAGTTACAAGCTCACTAAAGCAAAGCCGCCATTTTACATATTTTCAGCAAATAAATCAACGGAAAATGTAAATAAAATTCAGTGCAACAAAACGAGAAAAGAAAGATAACAAAGGCTTTAGTTAGTGTGCTAACTAAGCCTCTAAAATAATACGACAAAAGTTCTTTTGAAGTTTAACCCTATACTCTTCCCTGTGATTAGACCGATGAAAAAAGAGGATTACACGATGTGCATAGGCAGAGAAAAGCCGTTTCAGCCACCTTACACATCGGGTATCGGTCTATAAAAAGTATTAGTTACTTCTTGGATTCTGCTCTAATTTCCCATTATAGGCATTGATAGCCGACTGTGGTATGAAGTAAATCACACGATAATCAGTTGCTGGGATGTCAACCACTGGCTGATGTGGACCAGGGAAACGACGAGTGAGGGTGTCGCCATTGCGGAACACATCATAGCTACGCTCTGCCTCAAACGCCAACTCTAACTGACGTTCTTTATCCACCAAAGTCTTTGCTGTGGCAGCAGTAAACTGAGCACTCGTATAACTACCACCTACGATAGCGCGCTCACGAATCGTGTTCACGTCAGCCATTGCACTGGCGATATTACCCAACTTCACATTTGCTTCTGCACGATTGAGATACATTTCGTCGAGACGAGAGATGACTGGCGAATACAACTGATTCTCCTTACCACCCTGACGAGAGCACTTCACCACATAGAACATTGGATAAACGCGGTTGAGCTTCATCTGATAGTCAAGTACGCCACGATAGGTATGTCCCTGATAAGTAATCGAGTAAAGACGCTGTGCAGGGTCAATTGGTGTGAGAACAAGCGGAGTAGTGTGTCCCGTTCCAGTGGTATCGCAAGTCAAACTATTGTCTGGATGGCGAGTATAACGCAACTGCACGTAGTTGAAATTCACCTGATTGCCACTTGCATCATAGACATTCTTGATGAAACGGAAGACAGGAACGTACTTGTCTGTCTTGTCTTTTACATACTGTGGCTCAATGAATTGCGCACGAATATCGGTGTACTTCTTATTAAACCAGTCGTTCTGACCCGTCTCGTTCCAGCAAGTCAAGGTATTTACCAGACGCATATTTCGCCCCTACCATACCGCCGATATTTGAATACATACCGCCGATGGTGTAATAATAGTCCCAACCGGGGAACTCAGAGTCTACTCTTTTCACCACAAAGATGTTTTCAGGGTTGTTTTCTGGCTCGAGGGTGTTGCTAACGCCATAGTCCTCACGAGCTCAACAGACTAAACTTACCAGAGTCAATCACCTTTGTTGCATACTCAACACTCTTCTGAGCGTAGACTGTGTTAGGCGTTTCGTAAGTCCCACTCATATAGAGATAGATTCTACTCAACATAGCCCAAGCAGCCTCTTTAGAAGCAAAGATACACCGTTCTTCCCCATGTATGTCTTCTGTCATCAGCGAAGCCGCCTTCTCCAAGTCCTTAATCGCCTGTTCGTAAGTTTCCTTTTACGGTAGAACGATTAGGCAACATCGCGTGTACTGGGTCGTCAGGTGTACCGTTAACGATAGGGCATACCAAGGTTTGTATCAGGGGTTTTGTGCGTATGGTCTGCCGTATGCACGACAGAGATAAAGTAAATCATGCCACGCAGATAGTAGCATTCGCCTAACTGCGTATCGGTGATTGTACTCTTCCCTTCAGGAATATCCTTGATAATATTAGATGCCTGCGCAACCACTTTATAGCTATAATCCCAGAAGTTCTGCAATCGGTAGTTGATTAGGGTGCGCGAATAAGAGATAAACTCATAGAAAGCATCGGTGAAGTACCACGAATCATGATATTATCTCCAGCATATTGCATACAGCGATACATGGGTCCGACCACGTTTTAGGAATCCATAGCATCCATTCAGTAGCGATGGAAAACTCTCATCAATGTTTTTAGTCATGCTATCATCATCCATCATGTATTCAGGATGACGCTCTACGCTGCACGATACCAGTGCAATAGCTGCCAAGAGCAGCACATATATTTTTTCATAGGGGCAGATTCTTTATTTAGAATGTAACGTTAACGCCGAGCATAAACTTGCGAACAGAAGGATAAACACCAGCGCCTGTTGAGATTGAAAAGAGCTGTTGAGCGTTCGCCGAAGTATTGCGCACCACCATCAGCAGCAGGCAATTCAGGATCAACACCAGAGTAATTGGTGATGCAGAAGAGGTTTTTCTACCACTGAGATAAACGCGCAATGCCTTCACAATATCACTCTTAAGATTGAAGTTGTAACTCAAAAGTAATTGAGCGAAGTTTCAAGAAGTCAGAACTCTCTAAGTAGCGAGTTGACGCCTTGTTGGAGTTAGATAGGGTTGTTATAGGCAGCAACTGGGTGTGTTGCTATATCTCCCTTTCTGTGCCCATCTCTTCCATCCTTTCTGCACGCTGAACTGGTCATGATCGGTATATGCTCCATCTAGGTCATACTCCTGTCGTGAGTAGTTATAGATGTAGCACCCATTGAGTAGCCGAAGACAGCGTTAAAGTCGAGATGTTCTGTGTTAAGGTCGTTGAGAAACTACCGAATACGGTTGGCGTAGCGTGTTTGTCAAGTGCTACTGGTCTGCCTTGGCATAGCTGTTGAGCGTACAACTCGATTGCCATTCGCATCAGTTGTGTACCATTGTGGTGCTCCGTTCTCTGGGTCAACACCTGCCCATTCACGCAAGTAATAGCATCTGCGCTCAGTCCCGGACGTAACAACGTGTTGGTTGAACCAGCAATACCATCACCTTCGATAATCTGGTCTCTACCGCTATCAGCTTCTTAATCTTGTTGAGTTGGTAGAAAAGGTTGGCATCAACTGTCCAAGTAAGGTCCTTAGCCTTGATGATACAGCCGAAAGAGTAGTCTCAAACCAGTGATGGTAAGCTCACCTATGTTCTGCCAGATGCTTGTCACACCGATAACACCAGATATAGGCACAGCAAAGAAGCGTTGCTGTACGCTTGCTCATGAAGTCGAAGGTCATACGCAGGCGTTTGAACATATTGAGGTCAAGACCAATACCAGTGGTATAACTCTTCTCCCACAGTCAGTTTTCTTGATTTGGCAAGCTGAGCGATGATCGAGCACCAGGAACCTCGTTACAGCTTGACGTAAACTGTAAAGTCCGTATTGAGGATAAGAGGCTGTTAGGGCGACTACCACTGAACCAAAACGATGCACGCACCTTCAAATAGTCAATACAAGGTACCTTGAAACCACTTCTGCCAGCATACCCAGCCACCACTGACAGAGAAGAAGGTTCCGTGTGCTGCGTCCGAACCAAAGTTACTTGCACCATCGGTTCTCAATGAGAGCTGAAGCAAGTACTTGTTAGCATAGTCAGCATTGAGGTTGGCGAAGAAAGACTGCACAGCCCACTCGAATTTATTACACTCCGACAGCCTCAGGAGTTGAGGTGATATCAAGTGAGCAAAGCGGAACTAAACCAGTTCCATCGCTGCTATGATAGCGATATTCACCATCATTAAACTCATAACCGAGCATTAAGAAGCCGTGATAATCACCGAAACTGCGAGTAGCTTTCAGCAGTTGGTTGGTATAACGACGTGTGTTCGTACTCGTGCTTTCGCTCACACGTCCCTTACCCTCTGCTCCTGATGTACGAGGATCGGCATAACTCTTATCAAAGGTGGGTACCCAACGATAGCTATTCACAGAAGAGAACGTAAGCCAATCAGTGAGATAGATATCAAAATCGAAGTTGCCATTAAACGCATAAGAATCGTACTTTGCTCCAATTATACGTAATTCGTAAGGTAGTTAGTAGAGTTACTATTCACCCATGACGATGATCTATTGCCAACAATCTTGCCCTCTTCATCGTAAGACTATCCCATGGCAGCATAGAATACATAGAATAAGTTGAGCGTTGGCGGTCGTCAATCACCCCTTACTACCATTAAAGGATGGATTGATAGCAACCAAGAATAAGGTCTGAAGTTCAGTTTCATCCTGGTGTTATATCGGGTGAAGTCGTATCCACGTACGGCACCATCCCTCTTTATAGACACCACCAGTGAAAACAGCACTCAGTTTCTCGCCACCACTGTTAATAGTAAGGTCATAATTCTGAACATTCCAGTGTGAGTAGCTAACTCACCAATCGAAATTACTATCACGAAGCTTATCATTCCAACGTGGGAAAGCAATCTCGCAGCGTTAGTGTAAACGACTCTATAATAGTCGTATAGTTCAGCACCATCCATCATCTTCACCTTTTCCATTGTTCAGAGTTGAAACGCCCATCTTGGCAGAGAAGGTAATAGAAGTCTTACCAGACTTTTGCTCCTTTGGTTGTAACAAATAATAACACCATTGGCACCCCAGGAACCATAGATTGCCGTAGAGCGGCATCTTTGAGTACGGTAAGGGTCCCGATGTCATTAGGATTGATGTCACCTGGGCTCCTACCGACAATTATCCATCGATAACCCACAGCGGAGCAGTGCTACCGTTGATAGTAGACTTACCACGAACAATAATGGCTTGAACGAACCCGGCTTTACTCAGAACCCGGCACAACGTTCATTCCCGGTACCTACCCGTCAACATATTGGTGACATTAGCCGTCGTGATATTAGTAAGTTCCTTATTATCAATACTCTGCATAGAACCCGTCAGGCTGTTTCGTTTCCGTGCTATAACCCACCACGACCGTTTCACTAAGCATCGTAGATGAGCAAACCATGCTACAGTCATGTTGTTTTCAGCTCGCACCGTCGTTTTCTCTACAGCCTCAAGGACGTAATCGTCAGTCATCACCAGCCTTTTGCGTCGATGGAGAACTCACCATCGATGTTGGTAAGTGCGATTTTCTTCGTCCCCTTCACGGTGATACTGGCACTGATAACCGGTTCGCCCGCATGTGAGTCTGATAACTTTCTCCTTTGATAATAGAGGTTCTGCGCCTGTATGGTTACTCGTCTGAGTAGCGTATGCCTTATGTGCAGTATAAGGACAACACACAAGGCAATTACTAACAGCAGCGACCTTCCAAGAGGGTAGTCATAGCTTTCATGCTTAAAGGTTTTTTATTTAATATTTTGTTTAGATCTTGTGACATTAGTATGGCACTCAGTTGCCAATAGCTTAGATGTTTACAAAAATTATAATATTTTCAATTCATGCTGGTTTCATCTTCTTTTAACATAAAATCATGTGATTATTTTGTTCTTTCGTTAAATGTATAGATTAAAAAGAATAAAAGACTTTCATATGCTATGAATAATTATTGTTCCTAATTAGCAGGGTCTTCATGCAGGATAGTACAAGATAAGATGGAGAGAAGGAAGTAAACACCATATCTATCCCTCTTCTCACGAAAAACTTATTCCTTAAGGAATCGGAAGCCTGTAAGCTATTTTCATGCAAATCAAACTAACATGGTACCACTGTGCGTTTCTAAAAGATGCCTCTAATTGGCTTGCAAAAGATGCCCCTTAAGCCCCTTTACTAACGCCCTTTGAAGTCTCGGCAAGCAACCTTTGCAAAAGCACCTCTGCAAGTTATTGATTAGCTGTGCCAGTTACCGACAGCGACTTTTTAGAGGAATTTGGAGGGATTCAAGGGAGGATTGAGCGGATTTTACGTTAATTGGCTTTCAACAACAAGCAGATTAAGGTTGGCTAATTAGGCTAATTGGGCCATTGGGGTAATACGATTATAGGGCTATTAGCCTTATGTAACACTAGGCCAATTAGACTAATTGGGCACTCGGGCATCATTCACTACCTCTCATTACAGGGATAAGCAAACGCTCATCCTCGTTTTACTTTTTAGATTCTATTCACTGCCTGCCCCAAGGGCAAACAAGAAATTAATTATTTACCGTACCACCCACAATATCGAGCAATTCAGATGTAATGGCTGCCTGACGCGACTCCTATTATACCGTGCTGAGTCCCACGCAGCAGCCTCGTCAGCATTATCATCTGTTGCGGTCTGTACGGTCAAATCCATTCGCGCTGCATGCCCAGAGGCATTACTATCCAAAAGCGGGCAGTGGCAAAACCATGTGATGAAAGCAGTCTGGCACCACGTTGTCAAGACTGGTACATGCAGTGTTCATGGCTCAACGATGAAGTCATCATTGACCAGAGGAGCGCAGCCCCATTGTACACTTCGGTAAGTTTCAGACCGTCCTTTTCTTCGAGATAGTCCTGTGCAAGCCTTCGTTGAGACATTTGACGAAAGATCGCGCGTAGAGTCGGCATTGAGTTCTTCCTCAAGGTCACGGAAGCGAAATTCTTTACGTTGGAGAATCTTGCCTGCACTCCTTTGAAACGATGATAGATAACTCTCTACCTTTCATCGAACCTCGCCATCCAGCCCATATTTCCTGGTCCCAACTCCTGGCACATTGCGGCACTTCAGAATTTGGTTTATCAGCAAGCTGCGGATATAGGATACACAGGTATGTCCACGCTTCTTTGCTGCTTCATACACCTTTTTCGTCCGACGCTGGACAGATGACAATATCCTTGTCGGTCAAGCCCCGCACGATATTCGTCTCGTCGTATCGCGCTGCATCAACTTGATGACATTCGCATTGAATCCACCACAGAGAGAACTGTTTGAGGAGAACACGTGAGTAAGGCAACACGTTTCACTCGGTCTCTGCTCGTCAAATCGGAGTGTCCGTATCGAGGCGTGGTAGAGACAAGGAAAGCTCTTGAGAATGTGTGTTCGGAGTGATTAGCCTCGAAAGTGGGAGCATACTCCGATGGCATTTCTGGGCATGGTGTAATCTCACCGATGCACATCTTTCATCGCACTCGTAATCTTACGAGCACTCGAACACTCGGCGATGCGAGTCTTGGATTTCTTTAAGGATGCCATTCTCAGCTATTGTCTTTATTTGTATTGTCCGGCACATTAGCCCATGACTTCTTCGATTACCTCGATAGAAGTATCTTCGAGGTTACCAGCAGCCAAACTCGCTGATGACATTGGCATGAGTCAGTGCGCATGGTGTCGAGGAACTGGTCCTGACACCGGCGAATCTGGTCACCGGTGGTACGTCGCGCATCAAACCGTGTACACCGCAGTAGAGGATAGCACTGCTCACCCACAGGCATTGGACCGTACGTGGCTGGATAAGTCAACTCACTGTTCTTACGTCCACGGTCGAGGGTCATCGCTGTAACCTTGTCCATATCTGATGAGAACTTCAGGAGGAATGCCTCCAACTCACACGATACTCTCGCGCCATATCACCTTTTCAACGTACCAAGCTACCTTTTCTTCATATCTTTAACCTGCGCTGAACCACCCACACGCGAGAAAACGGAGACACCTACGTAATTAGCTGGATCGGAAGCCCTGATTGAAGAGGCGTCTGACCTCAAGATAAACCTCGACCATCGGTGCTACCGGAAATCACGTCAGTAGGGATGTAGGCTGGACACGTCACCCGCTCGTGTCTCTGCAATGATAGGGCAGAGCTGTGAGTGAACCACCACCACGTACATGACCCTTCTCACACTCAGGAAGGTCGTTCATCTTCTGCAATCTCGTTGGTAAGTTGATACGTGCGGCACGCCTCAAGCAGACGAGAGTGAGATAGAAGACGTCACCAGGATAAGCCCTGCCACGACCTGTGAAGCACGACGAAGAATCAATGATACCTCACGATAAGCTACAGCCTGCTTTTGACAAGTCATCATATAGATAACGAGAGCAGAGTAACACGATCGCGGAAGTACTTCACCGATAGCAGCAGCACCGGCAATGCGCGTGCTACCGCATAGCAGCAGGATTCCGCCGCCGCTGCACTTACGATAATTGTATAAGGTAATGCACACGCTCCTGAGGTTCTGGTGTACGTCACCAATGTAGCAACGGTGGTAGCTTCCTCTGACCAATAGCAACATAGATACAATAAACAGGATTGCCCTGCTCGCAGAAGCTCTTCTGACTGATGATAGTAATCAACGGCAATGGTCTCACCCGTCTGGCGGTCACCAATGATAAGCTCACGCCGACCACGACCGATAGAACTCATCGAGTCAACAGCCTTCAAACCCGTCTTGGAGTGGTTCCTTCACTGGCTGGACGATAGATAACACCCGGAGCCTTACGGTCCAATGGCATTTCGAAAGAGCCGACAGGTCGATTTCACCCTCACCATCGACAGCCCTCCAAGCGGATTGACCACACGTCCCAAGAAGTTGTCATTGACACGGATAGAGGCAATGCGGCGTGTACGCCTTCACGCCTCTGTCCCTCCTTGATACCTCTAGTAGGACCAAGAAGGACACAAACTGACATTGTCTCTCCTCCAAGTTCATGATCAATCGCCATGGTGCCATTCTCACAAGCAACCTGCTGGTTTCCAGTATCGCGAAGACCATGGTTATCGCGTTAATAGCACACCGTCGCTGACGCTCAATAAGTACCGCCACCGACTTCATCAAACTTCTCCTCAGAGTCACTGCCTCTGGAAGTTCTTCTTCAAAAGAATCTCAGACACCTCACTTGGTTTAATTTTTATCCAAAGGCGACATGTTATTAATCTTAATTACTAATTGTGTGAGGATAGCGTTCAGTTTGTTTCTTCACGTCGGCGTCCGTCTGTAAGCATCGTACCAAGAACAAAGCCACCTATAAGTGAAGGATCAACCTCAGTGTTGAACTCAACGGTTCCCCTGTGCTCTGGATTGTACCATAGTGCTTCATCTTGTCTTCCGTCTCGGGAAGAGACAGGCGAGGCTGTGATGACCTTTCCGCGAATGATGCTCTTCACATGACACAGAGCGCGACATAGTCATTCGCCATGTTGCAGCAACTCTCTCCGGATCTCCTTCAAGACAGGGTGAAAGGAAGTTACCAACAAGCTCAGGACAGTCGTCGCCACAGGCTACCTCAATAGCTTGCGCTTCGTCTTCTTCGAAGCATCGGGCTTAACCGTCATGCGTGAGCTCGGGCACCTGAAGATAACTTCTGCGCGTTTCTGCATGATAGCATACACCTTGTCCTCGATACCTGCTTCCACAGGCAGACTTCAACAGCGCACGAGCATAGCGGGAACCGATATTACACCCGTGGTTCATAAGCGATTATTTACTTTCTGTTCACGTTAGAAGAAGCTAAATTTCATCCACAAGCTGTTGATAAGCTGAGTCTGCTCGGCTGGACCAGATAGTTCTGCGCAGAATCTTCTCAGCAATCGCACAGAGTTTCTGCAACCTGCTGAACGAATGTCGCGAAATGGCAGCCTGCTTCTGGTTTTCAATCTCTGCCTTGGGCTTCGTGAAAGGATGCGAGCACCTCGTCGCGTGCCTTCCTGTGCTCTCCGTCCGACTATGTTGTCACGTGTGTTTCAGACGCCTCAGGATTTGCGCCTGTTTCTCACGCGCTCCACAAGCAGCTTCCTCACCTTGTTTCTGAATGTTGGCAAGCCTCAGTTGGCTTCTTCACAGTGCTCTTTGCAAGACTCTCATCATCGTGTACTCCTTGCGGCCTGTTCACCATCTTAATGATAGAAGGGAACCTACTCCATAAGAGATGGAAGAAGACCACCAAGACGACGAGTCAGTCCAAAGAGTAAGCCACCATCTCGGTAAACATAATAATGACATAAGCTGCCAACTACTTTTTCTTACCAATTTCTGTTTAATAATTTCTCTGCAGCTTTAGAATACACAGATGAGAGCGATTATCAGGAGCGAAGAAGGGCAATCATCTCTATCAATGCAGCCGCAACAATCATAGCTCATTCGAAGCTGACCGATTTTTCTCTGGCTGACGAGTCATAGCGTCCGCTAGCCCGACTCCACCGATACGACCAACAGTCATCACCCGCTGCCTACGACTGCGTGCTACCTCGCACCGATAGCGGCGCCCAACTTTTGCAGTTTCTGCTGCTACACAACAATGATGTCAACATAGTTTCTTTCTTTTAATTATTAATTATTTTTATTTCTTATCTATTCTCTCGGGAGATGAGAAGCGTTTCTTTCCTCTTCACCCTTCTCATCCTTCTTCTGCCTCATGAACACGCTAAAAGAGAGATAAATACAGCACTCAGCATCGTGAATCACTTGAAAGCTACTGAATAAAGCTAACCAGAACCTCTCCAAAAGCATCGCTGTAGAAGATACTCATACCTCACACCACAATCGTCATGGATGGTCCTCAGGACAACACCCATCGTTGCCATGATGAAGATGATACAGGTTAAAGCCAACGCAATAGGCATGTCCTGCCATCATGAAAGGGCAAAAGAGACGCACCATCAATGTGCGAAGGGCTTTAGAAGATACCACACTCTCAATAATCTGGCATCAAAGGCACCGGTACTCAACCAAGCGCAGCACATCAGGCCAGAAGATATCCTTCCACTAATGCTTTTGTTCTCAGAGGTTTGGTACACGAGGAACGTACACACACGGCTAAGAAGAAGAGGAGGTATATTACTCCGTAAGGTTACCAATTCTCCTGGTGGAATGGCACACCCAGGACATTAGCCACACAAAGATGAAGAAGAACACGTCAGAAGATACAGGTGCAAACCTGCCTCGCATCCTTACCCAACGTAGGCTTTAATCACCTCATCATAGACATACATCACAAAACATATGCATCAAAACCAGTGAAGCTGGTGCCTTATCCGTAACCTTATGGCATGACACCAGCGTGCTGGAATCAAGATACAAGGCAAGAGAATGAGCTGTCAGCATCACAGAGCGCACACACCGACTTCTGTGATAGAGAGAAAGGTCGAGAGGGCGCACTCTGTGCCGCCTTCTGCAACTCCAATGAAACTACGACCTCGAGTTCTTCGTTGCGGTACGAACAGATCTGGGCGTTGTCTCATGCACGATACAGTCTGCATGTGGACCCTCTCAACGGCTCCTCAGCGAAGCAGCCCAACCCGTGTACCAGCTTTCATTTGATGTCTCCCACAATGACAGGCAAGTTGATGATGATTTACTAATGATCACCGATATTGGTTGGCATGCCACTCGTAAGGAGTCCCGTGATATGTCCCCAGCAATATTCTCCTGCAGGTTAACACCCTTCCCTTGGTACTCTCGGATGCAGCAGCACCAGGCAGAAGCAGGAAGAGCATCATCACCACACAAATCAGATGTTTGGAGATATTTCATACTGTACACCATGAATTTTATTGTTCTTTCCACTTTGCATAGACGGTAATCGAATACCAACAGCACAAGATAGAATATCATAAAGATAACGCAAAGCCGATCACCATTACGCGTTCTTTTTCACCACCATTGCATAAACAACAACAGTCAAGAACGCCAACAGCATACGAAAACCAGAGCCCGCAAAGATAGAAGTAATTCATAACCAGGCGACTGACTGGCTATCAAGCTTTCCATGCGTCCTCCATAGATAGAGGAGGGATAAGTCGAGTAAACAGCACTGATAGACAGCAAATTGGTATAAGCCGTCTGCTGCGTGTTGCGCAAACGAGTGTTTTAGCGACAAGATAGAGACCTGCATGATAATCAGCAAGTTATTCTTTACAGTGCCTCTTATACACTTTGTTAACATCCATCATCCGTGTATTCGAAGCTGTCTGTCGGTTGGTATATCTCTTAGGATTTGCACACAAAGATCTGCATCTTCAAGTTCTTTTCACCAACGAATCCGCCAACGTGATAGCGCAGCTCCCCAGTATCACCACGCCAAGTTACCTTGCCTTCAACGAGAGGTAGAGATGATAGGCGCGTGATTATTGAGTAATTCAAACGGTCCAACTGCGTACCCAGGAGCAGCAGCACACTATCCACCTCGCCTGTAAAGACAATCCTTTTCGGGAGAAACTATTCTGAGCGTCAACATAGACAATTCACATTATTCAGTTTGTGCAAGAAGATGATTACTTAGTAGCTCAAAAAGACGCTTTAGCCATTTCTCCTTGATACGAGAGTCCATCGTACCAAACGTAATGCAAATTAAGAACGCCTCGCTCTGGCAGGTCGTCAACCTCACCATTCGTATAGCATCGAAGTTCCTGATCGTTCCTCGATTGGTACCATAACACTCTTTAACACCAGTGTGAACTGCTCAGCAACAGTAAATGGCTGAGAGAGGAAACGCCGTACACGACGAGCGTCGAGTTCATCAACCAACTTATCCTCGCCAGACAACTCGTCCATACCCAAGATGCCATAGCGACAATATCCTGCACCTCGTTATGTAGTGCTGCAACAACTGCTTTATACTCTTCGAGCATCGACTCATACGTGCTCCCTACCAACAATCAGTGGGTCAAGGATACGAGGTACGCCCAATGGGTCTCACCGCAGGATAGATACCAAGCTCGGCAATCTCACGGCTCAGCTCTGGTCGTTGCATCCAAGCGGTGAGCGCAGTAGCTGGAGCAGGGTCGGTCATCGTCACGCAGGCACGTAAACCGCCTGTACCGGAAGCACAGAACCACGCTTTGTAGAAGCAATACGCTCCCTGCATCGTACCGATCTCACTCGCCAAAGTAGGGCTGGATAACCCACGGCTGATGGCATACGACCCAACAACGCTGACGCCTCAGAACCAGCCTGGTGTGAAACGGGAAGAGTAATATCGACGAAGACCACGATATCAGCTGCACCATTCTCACTCCTCCGTGATCGCGGAACTCTCAGCACCGGTCAGTCCAGAGTGCCACTGATGCACGTGCGCCAGGTGGGCTCTTTATCCATCCGTCCATACAGACAAAGTGTTGCCTGTCACTTCGGCAATTCTTCCTGATCAACAAGTGAAAGATCCCACTTGCCTTCATCCATTGCCTTCCTTGCGGAACTTTCCACCATAAACGGATAACACCTGACTCCAACATATCGCGAATCAAGTCGGTGCCACCCTCACGTGTACGCTCAACCGACACCGGCAAATGCTGATGTAACCATTGTGACCCTTAGCGACAAAGAAAGTTAATCAACCCATGATAAGCACCGTCTTACCTACACCGGCACCACCCGAAAAAGACCAATCTTACCACCCTTCATATAAGGTTCAAGCAAGTCGATGACCTTAATACCCGTCTGAAGCATCTCCTTACGCGAGAGGTCGTCAAACTTTGGAGCTCACGGTGAATAGGGATAAGCACCTTCCATACCAGTGCCTCCCATACCGTCAATAGGCTGACCGATAACGTTCATCACTACGGCCCTTAATCTGGTCGCCAGCTGGCATAACGATAGACTACCTGTTGGCACAACCTCAAGTTACGCTGCAATCCATCCGTATTATCCATAGCCACAGCGCACGGTATCTTCACCAGTGCTGTTGCACCGATAATCAAATCCTGACTCATTCGCACGCTTTACGCGTGTATCATGAATCTTTGCAGAACCTTCTAGGATTCTCCCCTTGGTATCAAAGTAGACATCGATGCTAACAGGACTCGATAATCTGGGAGATACGCCCATTAATCTGCGACATAAATATCTTTGTTGTTTTTATTATTTCTTTCTCTATATAGTAAGGTGAAAAAGCCTTTTAGATACTTAACTCGTCAAGTACCTAATAAGCTATCGAAAGGCTTATCTGAACGGATAGCCTCTGGACAATGGGACATAGACTACCTCATTGTTTCTTACACCTACCATAATATTACGTTGTCCCTGCATAATGGCCTCTAATAGCACAACACCCGCATTACTTGCAAGGATACGATCGCGTGCAGAAGGGCGACCACCACGCTGCAAGTGACCAAGAATCGACACACGTACATCATAGTCAGGAACTCTTTGCGTACACGGTCTGCATACTATCGCACCACACTTGGGCTCTCAGAGAACAATGACGTACAACTTCTCTTTGAGACTTACGAATACCACGTTCCATGAAACGGCCCAACTGATCGACATTAGTAGAGTCTTCTCAGCAATAGCAGCCCTCAGCACCACCTCGCAATAGCTGAATTCGAGCCAAGAAGCCTGCGTCACGTCCCATTACCTCAACAGAAGAAAAATACGCTCATGGCTTTGGGCTGTATCACGAATACGGTCTACACACTCCATAATCGTGTTCATCGTCGTGTCATAACCAATCGTACTGTCCGTACCGCATAAAGGTCGTTATCTATCGACACCGGCAAACCAATACAACAATAATCGAACCCTCGGCAAAGATCATCGCTCCCCGTCAACGAGCCATTACCGCCAATAACTCACCAATGCATCAATGCCTTCCTTTGCCAAGATTGTCGTATGCCTGCTGGCGTCCTTCTATCGTTGCAAAGCTTTTTGAGCGTGCTGTTTTTAGGATCGTACCACCTTGTCCAATGATACCACTGACATTCTCGGTCGTAAGGCTTTTATGTCACCTGTTATCAATCCTTCATAACCTCTATACACGGCCTTCCTTTATCTCAAAACCATTATAAATGCGGCTCTGGTCACTGCACGTATTGCTGCATTCATTCTTGGGGGCGTCACCGCCAGAGGTCAGAATACCAATTGTCTTAATCTAGTATAGTATAGTCTGAGAACTATTTTTATTAAATCAACCGCAAAGATACACAAAAGCGAAGTTGATAAGAAAAGTTAGAATAAATACCGAAAACTACAAACCTTTTGATAAACACAGAACATGCTTTCCTAATACTGAGACTTATCTGTCAATGTAAAAGAATCGCGTTAGAAAAGTCTCACAATTTTCAACTTGACCTTTTAAAAGCGAAAAACGACGAATTTTTAGCAGTGCAGTAACTCTGCATAGAATCAGCATTTTGCACAACCAGTTTACCAGCGGCGTTAATAAAGGGTTCGCAGGGCGTTAGTGGAGCCTAAAGGGCATCTTTTGCAAGCTAAAGGGCATCTTTTCGGAGCCAAAAGATGATGTTTTAATTTTGAAGGTATGAAAGATTTTACAATCACACTATAGATGAAGAAGACGGAAAGGCATTAAATAAACAGAAGACGAAAGCTATAAACACTTTCTGTCTCCCTATATTTCCTCCCTATCGGCATCAAGAGCGGTAGGGATAAGCCATTAATTTTCTCGTTTAGAACCAGAAACCGGCATCGCTGTGCTAGCTGTCTCCGTGAAGATTCCACCAGAAGTCGAGAACGGCAGTCTTAATGTCGGTGATGTCAAAAGCTTCCATCAGCGAACGAATTGACGCCAATTGGCTCTCGGAATAGTCATTTGCATTGTTGCTTAACATATTGGTATCATCGACATCAAGCACTGAACCAAGATCGCGCTCATCGCTGTCCATATAGATATTCATCGGCACAACGATGGTTGGCAGCCATGCTTCCTCCTTCAACTGACGAGCGGTTGGTGCGTAGAAAGGACTTGCTTCGCCATTTGTCAACTTAGAGTTACGAGCGCGCATCAGGCGAATTTCGAGGTTAAACTGCTTATGCGTACGCAAGAATTCGAAGTAACCTTTAAGACCGATAGGATTGTTTTTACCAAAGAATTTAGCACCATCAGACTTGTTAGTCTTATTCCATGGGTCTGTATCACAATAGACATACTTAAAGAAATCAGTAGAGTTAACGTCCGTTGTCTCCTTTTTGCCGCCATAAGAAGGGCGAATATTATCTACCATAAAGAAGTGCTGATAGTGGCTGTCTTCTCCATTATTGACGATTTGAGAGGTGATTTCATTACCCGCCTTGTCGTAATAGTGGATGACAAAAGCCGATACATAAAACTCCTGACTACTACCCATAGGGTGTCCACTGCCTACTATTCTGTGGATCAGCCACCATTTCCCCATTCTCCAAAGTATAGGTAAGTTTGTAGTTACGTCCAATATACTTCAATCTTTTGGTGTTGTTCTGATGAAAAGCCTTTTGGTCCATGCAAGCGACCATTATAGATTTCAGTATCACAGCCTTTGCAGGATTGATATGAAGGGTCGAAGTCTTCATGCTGTTTTGTTTTCTTTTCTCATTCTCAGGCTGTTCAGGGTTACAAGCCACAAACAGCATGGTCATTACTGCACAGAAAGCAAGGATAAGACCATTTATGAATCTCTTTGTTTTCATCGTTTTTATCTTTTTTCCTCAGTTGACTGCCCATCAATCACGATAGGCAGTTTAACGTTAAATATCCCAAAGTCCATGCTAAGCAACTTTCCTGCTGGATTGTAGAAAGGAGAAGGCTTGCCGTCGTCACCGAACTATTTCCAGCAGCTGAAGCAGGTCAGCAGAGTGTAACTCACGTCCCGGCTTCTAAATTTGATAAGACCTGGAAGCCACATAGGGTTTGTGTCGCCAATGAAAGTACCGTTCAACTCGTCGATATAGCGGTAGTCATAAGGTGTCTCTGCTTGTTCGTGACACGCACGGAGCTCATCTTTCACTACATCACCTGCTTAAACATAGAGAAGAAGTGCTGATGAATCTTATCCTGACCAAGGTTGTAGAACTGACTGTTCATCATTTCTCCCTTTTGCATTATAATAGTCCATTTTTCAGGAAGATACAACAGAAGGGTTGTCAACGCTTATTCTTACGTTAAACGACTTTTGTTGCGCTCGTCACTGCCAACCTTGACCCGCTGTTGTCTCCCACTCTATCACTTGTGCAGGAGCAGAAACCGCCTTGAAGTTAGCCATCTTTGGCGTATTATCGAAGGCAGAACATTGTTAAGTGTTCTCTTGAGGGTGAAGACAGCACGAACAGGGTCTCTATGTAGTTTGTTTTCTTTCATTCTGCTGTTCAGGGCTGGCCACAGACAGATGGTCATTACTGCACTAAAGCAAGGACAAGACCATTGTAGATCTCTTGCTTTATCATCTTTTTATGTTTTTAATTAGAAGTTCCATGTAATTATACAACGCACGTCGCGACCCATATCATGGGCATAGTAACGGCTGCGGTTGCTGTATTCTTTGTACTCACGATTAAGGATATTGTCGCCCATCAGTCCTACAGGACGACTGTCCCTCACGCATTGGCACCGAGAGCTAACACATCAAAGCTCATAAGATGATAGCATCAGGACTCGTTGGTGATAAGGTCTGTGGATGGGTTGAGCGTTTGCTTCGCCACAAAGCGATGACGAGTCCTATCTTTTGGCGAGAATGCCTTGAAGAAAGGCAGCGACCACGTCAGGAATGGGTCAGACGGAAGCTCGAATATAAGGCAAATAGTCGTGAGAATAGCATTTGCGCGCTCCAAACCTATGCCGTAACAAGATGATAGTCGAGCGATGATAGCGGGCGGACATGGGCATCGGTCGACACCTGGAAGAAAGCACGTGTCTGTCTCGTATTGGAAGACAGGGTAAGCACCTCACTACGGTAATATTCCGCCCGTTGGCTGGTCGAAGATGTGTTGTTAATCCATTGAAGATAGCCATCGAGCTGGTTCATCAAAGTACTACTTTCTGCATATTTCAATGAGGTAATCCACTATAACTCTGCTCTGAGAGAAGGGTTGAATCGCCTTTCACAAAGATACCAGAACTAGGTTCGTTACCATTGCTATACAGCTCATAGACATGTGGGGCACGCCAAGCTACACCGAAATGGGAGGTCAGTTTCAGTTGTTTATTGATGTGATAATGACCGCCAAGACTGTAAGTAAAGTTCGCAAAGTCACGCTTTCCGCCATATCTTCGCCCTGTCCAATCATAGCCGTGCAGCCTTTGTTTGCTGCCCATCAGCGTACCCGGCTCCATTCCCACCGATCGGCAGTGGCCGCAACCTGCATAGAGTCCGAAAGCTACCCGTGTAATTCGGAATAATAGGAACAACGCCTGTTCCACGCCTCGTTCGTAGTGTCGGTTATCAGCAGTTGCGCTCCCGCTCACTCTTCCAATGCTGATAGCCCTTGTTCCATACGAGTGAGTTCTGCAACGAATTCAAGTGCAAACTGACGGTAGGAATGTCCGAATGGTTCAGACGTCGGATGCGGTTTTCGCGTCGATTGTCCTGCTGGAAGGTTGATTGAAAAGCAAAATGTCCTATCTTTCGAGATCAAAAACGCCTTGAAATAGACATTATGTGTGAGTTATCTGTTGAAAAGGATAGTCCGTCTGCCGACTGAAAGGTGTGAAATCGACAGGTATGACCGAGTCTAATACGCCTTTGTAACAGCTGTTCAGCTACCCATCTGGGCACCTGCATAACACCAATTTTTTGTGCAAACAGACTATAACCTGTCTCTAATCGCCACGCTCCACGCCTATAACCTATAAGGCGAGGAAGGTCGTGCTTCACGCATTCCGGTATTGTTTAGCAAGTAATGAGCCGTACTTCGTCGCCTCCATTCGGTATTTAGATGCCAAACGCCATGCCCAATTACTCCAGCCACCAAAAGTTACTCAGCACAACCTGAGGCACCGAAGTTGTCTCACCATTGGTGCCATAAAGTCCCGGATACCGTACCGTGAAGATCACTGACTTATAAGGCAAGGGGAAGGTTGCATAAGAACACGCCGCCAAGTGCCTCAGAACCATATCTCACCGCATCTGCCCTTTCACCACTCTCGATGTTACTATAACTGTTTTTATCTGCCTCTGGCGCATGATCTGCACCCATTGCTGACCCGTCAGACGAGCACTCATTGCTCACCAAGAGTATGCGATTGCCATACATTCCGTGTGTATCACAGGCTTTGAAACGATTGTTCCTGTCTGGATAGAACTTTATCCACTGACTCCTTCAAGTAGTGATCCCAAGGAACGGCACAGCATTTGTAATGCGCGTTTGATTGATTTCGACTGCATTTGATTTACACTCATCATCTGTTGACGAGTAGAAACCACAACTTCACTTAGGCAAATGGAATCTGAGTAGGTTTAGTGGTTTTCTCATTCTGTGCAACTCAACGGCATACACCAGCACAGCAATGCGAATAAAACACCAGCCCACTGATGCTTGTCGACCTGCTGGATTTAAGCATCATAGACTAAATTTTATAATGTAAATAGACGGCTCTTTCACCTCTTGAACGGGCAGCAAAGAACCCACAAAAGTTTGTCATACGGACGAGCAGTGCGCACATCAGTGCGCACCTCATCCTTTATGAGTAAGGTAATGATTAGCCCACTGTCGGAGGCGAATGGCTACTGAGAGAGACAATAACCTGATAGACAGTTTGTTCTGTGAATATGCCTTTGGAACCCAACTTATCGCAACAACAGGTTGGAAAACCGTTGCCTTGGCTTCGATAGACTCGTGCATTGCGAAGTCAGGCGAGCGCACACCTGTTTCAACGAAGCATTAGTGGCTTATAGTAGCCTTCTCTAAAACCGTGATAAGAAGTGTTATGATAGTGGAAAATCTTTGAGCAAAGCATAGAAGTGAACACAAAAAGAAGTGTCCACGCATAGATAAAGTTTTATCGTTGTCTTTGCTTCATCTATTTCCAATATGCGGCATGTAAGTGAGTTGTTACTCATGCCTTAATGAATTTGGGGGTAAAATTACGATAGCAGGTATCTCGCATCCGCTTATTTATCTTTCCATTTTAGACATCGTTATCAAACATCGTATCCAATTATTTTCTGTTATCTCATTTTGACAAAAAGGTTCTTCCGCTAAATGCTTGGATATTCATTATCATGCTTTGTATAAACTTGCTTTTTGCTTTTGTAGTGACACACACATGGTTTTTGTATAAATATTTCAAAGGGTGAAAATCGTATTGATGCTCTTTGGCTTCAAAAAGACGCCCATCTGACTTGCAAGAGGTGCCCTTTGAGGTCCAACTAACGCCCTTTGAAGTCCACATTAGGCACCTTTTTCTGATACTACTTTATAACTAACTGATTTCCTGTTGGTTACAAACACGCTTTTTATATGTGTTTTTATCCCTTATTTATAGGGTTTTATTTGAATTTATGTAATGATTTTTCAGTGTTATCCACTCACTCGAAGGGTATGATAAAGGTCTTCCGGAATTTGGAGTGATAAAGATTGTCCAAACTTAGTTCTCTGACGAAAGGTCACACGGAGAAAATGAGAGGACGAGAGATTATTAAAAAGCAATGGAAGTCACGAGGCACCGTCGGTGCATAGAGCGACGGAGCTTGTTTGCCAACTCTATGGTAGCAATTTATATACAAAGCGTTTATCCCAAAATAGTTATCAAGAATCTGCGCTACACCTGCTCGCTCTTTGTGCTGCCTGGCACCTCCGTGACATTGGGTTTACCTCCGTTCCTCCGTGACCTCGTGCTCTATTATATAAGAGTTTTGAAAGATTTGTCCAAACTTAGTTCTCTGACTGTGAAAGGTGCACAGAGAAAATGAGAGGACAGAGGATTATAAAGAAACATGAAGTCGGAGGCACCGTCGGTGCATAGAGCGACGGAGCTTGTTTTGCCAATTCTATTAGCAATTTATATACAAAGCGTTTATCCCAAAATAGTTATCAAGAATCTGTACGCTACAACCTCCGTCGCTCTTGGTGCTGTCGGCACCTCCGTGTGACAGTAGCGTTTACCTCCGTTCTCTCCGTGACTCCGTGTGCCTATTATATAAGAGTTTTAGTCTATCACCCATATTTTGGGAAGAACTATAAAAGGGCTTCTATATCGGAGGATAAGAGAATGAGATAGTGAGAACCACAAAACATAACACAACACTTTGTTTATTAATGTAGAAAAACGTAAATTTGTTCCATAACTAAACTTTTAAACAATATGCAAAAAGCCGCAATGGAATAGGATAAAGGACTTTGTTCAACGCAAAGAACTATCGATGCAATGGGTCTCACGTTGGTGCAATATTCCTCTGTGACTGATTTATATCCTGCTACCCGAAGACGTACACCTAGCGTTGACTCGACTTACATAACTAGTTTGGGCTGCTCTTCTCGTCACCCATTGACGCAGTGATTGCAGCACGGAAAAAGCAAAAGGAAGTTGGTGATACGCCTTTACAGTGCGCTGATAGGCATTGCTCTGTGGTTAATTTCTATTTTCCTTCAAGTCATTGGAGGCGACATTTTTTTCCCCTCCACCCGCTTTCCTGTAAAGATGGTGATTACCCTCGTAAGACGAGAGTACGACTTCTTTGACAACAACTTGATAGGTGTTTATAAAGTTAACGGACTAACAGAAAAAGAATATCATTCGAGTAGTTACAGCAGTTCCTGACTCTATCAAAGTTTACGATTCATTGAATATCATCGCTTTCTATTGCCCTTCCGAAATACAAGAAGACCCATTGCCCACTAACACCATTACCCCTCTCCGTGTCATCGAACAGCTTCGCGACTACGAAATAGATTCTGAAAGGAGGAAGAAGATAGAACAACTTGCCCATCGACTTAACGCCCGACTCGGCTACTACACTGACTCGAATAAAACAAGAAAAAGATATACAACGAACTACTTAGTGCTTAAACAACGTATTTATCTTGTCATATCAGTCCTCACACTGATAGTTTTAGCCAGTAGCTATGGCTCTTGCACAAAGTTTTCAGACAGGTTATCTGATAGTGCTATGGTGGCACTCGATTCCTTCCACCACTGCCAGTATATGGCACTTTCAAGGGGTATCGGTGTAGCAGGGAGGCGGTCAGAGCAATTAGATTATGCCGATCAGCTCAGCCGTCACACAACTGCAGAACAATTAGTGAGATTGCTAATACCGATACTTCACGCATAACAAGACTCTGGAGCATACAGAATTCTACTGAAGAAGGCTGACAATCAAGTAATTGATGTATTGAAGCAGGCATTAAAAGATACGACATACGTAGAGATGATGTCTGGTTGTATAGAATTTGAAGAACCTTATAATCGCGCTGCTATCTCTGTCTATGGGTACGATGGCTACGAACTTAAACTATCCAAATCCAGCTGCGTTTTCTCCCTTGACAGCCTCATCTTCTTCGATTATATGAAGCACTATGGCTTTGAAGATGGACTGCCCATAGACTTCAAACCCCATAAGATTTATTATGCCACAGTCATCGAAGAAGCCGACAAGGGGAATGATGCTATCCTCCCTCTCCTCGCTCAATACAAGAATCCCAATGACCGACAGCGTATCAACAAGTTGTTGAAAGACAATCTAAAGAAAGCAGGTGAATGCTCCTATGAGGCATGTGAAGCCATCAGCAACTGGAACGACCCTGCCTTCGAGTGGTATGCTAAGGCTGCTTGTCAAGCTACCATCAAACAAGAATACTATGATGCTGATGAGGTCCTCCAACTTCTTTGTGCCTACCCTGCCCCTTGGAGCTACCAAATACTTAAAAAACTGCTCACTCAGAAAGGAGATTACAGCTACAGCGACACAGCTAAGGATTATCTTACAGAGCTATATAAAACGCGCCCTGTTCTCCCCTATTTTCAAAACCATTATACGATAAATATATGATAAAAAGATGTAACCTCAACAAAAATAACGAGCCTTCTCTAATCTCTTTTTCTATAAGAAAGGAGGGCGATGTCTTAGAGATTTCCCTCCCCATATATCGCTTCTTTTATGTAAAGAAAAATCTAAAACTGAAAAATGAAAGGGCACAAATAACATTCAAATTAACGACTGATCATTTGGCTGTAAAGATGCCCTTTTGAGGTCTTACTAACGCCCTTTTGAAGTCCTATTAGGCATCTTTTACTTTGCTACTCTGTAACCTACTGATATCTTGCTCGGTTACAAACGCCGTTTGCATATGCTTTTAGCATTATTTATGAACGTTTTTATCCGAAACCATGTAATGATTTTTCAAGGAATTCTCGGTAAATTTTCGAGTATAAAAAGAAGAAGAGTTCTGTGTCAGAGGATGAAAAAGAATAGGTAATTGACTGTCTTGGCTATAATTTTGTTTAGGAGTAAGTCTCTGTTCTTCCGTTACACTATACGAAAAGCATCTAACGGAAGAACCATAAATGTAGGCGTAGGTTCTGTTTTTGTCAATACTTGTCAGTAGGATTCATAGGGCAACCAACAGACGTAAAAAGGTTTTTGGTGTGAGAGAGAAAGAAAGGTGGTGTTAGGGATTGCCTACACCACCTTTATATCTTATAAATATGCTAAGACTACTTCCAATTTCTCTCTTCACTAACTTCGTCACAGAGTTGATGGTTATATCCACGCCATCCTATTCGCTTTTATCTTTGAGCTGTATTCGGTAGGCCAACCACTTTTAAGGAGTTGAAAGTTAGTTGTTCCGTTGATATCCATTGTAGCCATACCAATTTCCTTCATTCTGTCCCAATGAGCCTCTACCTGCGCTATCATCAGTTCAAGGTTTTCGTCAGCACCGACTGACTTCATCTTGTCAATGATGAAAGCTTTCACATCGGCTTCGGTCATATTACTGCTAATCTTCCCCGCGATGTTCATCGTATTCCCCTTCTTAGAAAGCGTGTAGGTAATGGTAGACTTGATATCCCTTATCTCCTTGTTCTCTTTGTAGCCAGTTTTCAGAGACTTACCAAAGAGATAGAAGAAGGTGTTATTATTGATATTCGCAATAAGAACGTCTTTGGCAATATCTTTTGTTATACTCATCATAGCCTTACTTCTTCGGCATGCTCTTCTCTACGTTCAGATTGTTAGTGTAGATAGAATCGAGTTTTGTGAGTGCAACTCCAAAGCCTTGCGCTGCACCTCGTCATAGTTTAAGATGTCAGTAATCTTTCCGTTTGCGTCTGCTCTTAGAAGCATAGGGACATTGTTTAGGCTTTGGATAATCATATCTCCCGTCTGTGTTAGAAACGATTGATCTCCATCTACCGCTATGTCTTTGGTCAGTATTTCGATAATATACTCATCACGGGAGAACCTCTTTGTACGGTTATCTTCGTCTGTCTGGTTACCTTTACCGCTTCAACACCAGCCGCAGCAGACTCTTCCTTCAATGTCTGTCACAGTTTCATAGCTGCCTGATCGCCTTTTTGAAACTTAGCCTTTGATTAAGGTTCATGTTCAATGCTATCATGAGGGCAAAAAAGGTAAGAAATGAGTTTCTTCATATTGCAATATGATTATTTCCAACTATGCTTTCACCAATTTAGAAACAGATTTGATGGTCATATCCATTCCCATCATCTTTGTTTTCACGTCCGTACTGTATCTCCGTAGCCCAACCACTGTTGAGGGAGTTTGCAGTAGAAGTACCGTCGACATCCATTTTTGCCATACCCATCTGCTTTCATCTGTCCCCAGTTAGCATCGAGCTGTGAAACCATACCTTCGTCAGCACCCATCTGCTTCATCTTTTCTATACAGAAGGCTTTGACATCGTCTTCGGTCATATTGCTCTTAATCTACCAATGATATTGAGTGCGTTTTGGTTCCTTGTTTACCTCGTAGGTTACAGAGGTTTTAATGCCTTGCATATTCATATCTCCTTTGTCACCCGTCTTGATTGTCTTACCAAAAAGAATCAAAAGAAGGTATTGTTTTCAGCAGACTCGATGAAAGATTCTTTGGTGAGTTGGCTGTTGATAGACATAGCCATCTTATACTTAGCAGCGTCTCTCCATTTCAGGTTTGGCTTTTATAGAGCGAGTCAATAAGTACCATTGCTAATTTGCTGGCCTCTTTGTTTGGACTTCAGTATAATTCAAGAGGTCCTTCACCTTTCCGTTAGCATCTGTCTTTAGGAGCAATGGAATATTGCTGAGGTATTGGTCCATCATGTTTACCATCTGCTGTGCAACCTCCTTATTGCCTTCCATCTTCACATTGGTTGTCGTCATTTCGATGACATAGCCGTCAGCAGTAGCATCTTGTACGGTAATTTTTGTTTTGCTGTTAGTCTTATGCTTTCAGAGATTTCAATCATCGGAACACTGACTTTAATATCAGCTACGCTCTCAGCGGTAGCCTGATCGCCTTTTTGGAACTAGCTCTTGATTAAAGTCTGGGCATTCAACGCTGTTACAGCGAGAAGTAAAACGAAAGTAAAAAGTGATTTTTTCATAATTAATTATTGTTTAAGTTTGGTTTAGTAATATAGGTTTTCAAGGACTGTTAGGTTTTTAAGGGCTCCTTTGAATCTCTAGCATCTCTAGGTCTCCCTAGTATTCTTAGTAACCCTATCAAAAGCAAAAACTGGCATTATCGAGGGCTATTAGAGCCTTCGGCAATGCCAGCTTATCTTTTATGTAGTATGATCTTGCGATGATGACACGATACTTAGCAGGCTTTGCTGCCAGCCATGTCGACGCCTGGTGTCTGCCTCGAACACATAAGGGACACAACGAATTGTTGCCTGCGTGTCTTCCTTAATCTTCGCCTCAGTCTCCTCAGTACCATCCCAGTGGCAGAGGAAGAAACCGCCGTCCTTCACCTTCTCCTTGAACTCCTCATAGTTCTCACACTCATAGATGTGAGCATCACGGAAGTCCTAGCCTTCTTGAAGATGTTGTCCTGAATATCGTCAGGAGGTTCTTAATGCGCATCAATACCGTCGAAGCTACGCCTCCTTCTCCAATGTATCACGACGCACTCACCGATAGTGTTGTTCTCCAAGTCACGACCACCGCATAGCAAGACGTACTGGCACACCCCTTCAACTCGTGGATCAGCGAACTTAAAGCCCGGACGCTTGTTGTCGGCATCGTCATACCGTAACGGTGATACCCAACGCACGGAGCTGGTCAATCACTGGCTGCAACTTGTCAGTGAGTTCCTTCAACTGCTCACTCACCTTGAAGATTGGCACGATAACCACCTGAATAGGGGCAAATCTTTGGAGGAAGAACGAGACCATTATCATCAGAGTGGGTCATGATGAGCGCACCGATAAATCGGGTACTAACACCCCATGAGGTAGCCCATACATACTCTGGCTTGTTCTCCTTATTAAGGAAGGTAACGTCGAACGACTTTGCAAAGTTCTGACCTAAGAAGTGAGAAGTACCGCTCTGGAGTGCCTTACCGTCCTGCATCATTGCCTCAATAGTATAGGTATCCAATGCACCAGCGAAACGCTCAGTCTCACTCTTCACACCCTGTACGACAGGGACAGCGAGCCACTTCTCAGCGAAGTCAGCATAGACACGCAACATGGTCTGTGCCTCTCAGCCTCCTCACGTAGCGTGAGCAGTGACCCTCCTGCCAGAGGAACTCAGATGTGCGGAGGAAAGGACGCGTACGCATCTCCCAACGCATAACATTACACCACTGGTTGCACATCAATGGCAGATCGCGCCAAGAATGAATCCAGTTTTTATAGGTATTCCAGATGATTGTCTCACTGGTAGGACGGATAATCAGTTCTTCCTCCAACTTTGCGTTAGGGTCAACCTGCACAGCATTGCCATCCTCTGTAGCCTTCAAACGATAGTGAGTAACCACGGCACACTCCTTGGCGAATCCCTTTACGTGCTCAGCCTCACGAGAGAGGAAGCTCTTAGGAATCAGCATTGGGAAGTAAGCATTCTGCACACCTGTCTCCTTAAACATCTTGTCAAGCTGTGCCTGAATCTTCTCCCCAGATAGCATAGCCGTGATGGCTTGATAACCATACAACCACGAACAGCAGACTGCTCATCAAGTCTGCCTTTATTACCAAGTCATTGTACCATTGAGAGAAGTTATCTGCTCTCTTGGTCAGTCTCTTTTTCAGTTCTTTTTGCCATAAATATATTATTCTGTTTTCTATTTTGCATGTTTAGGGATTTCCATGCTTTTGTAGGTATTTCCCTTTGCGGGTATGCCTTGAAACACTAACTTTGCACACAGATACAGCTGAGAAAGCTAAGACCAAAAGGAATCTAATTCCACTTGCATTAATACTAGCCTATCCTTTTGCAAAAACATGCAAATGAGTGCAAACGAAACTTGCTTCAATTATGCCCTGTTAGCTTTATTTTGTGCAATACATGTTAGCAATGCGCCCAATGTGCATATATTTGTTTAACTTTGACGAATTAAAAATGAATTAAGGTGCGGCTGTAAGCCAAGCCAAAAGCAAAAGATATTAATCAATAAACACGTTTGATTATGAAGAATATGAAATGATGGCAGCAGAGAATGTTTCCTCACCGTCGTAAGTTCGTCAGACAAAGCAAGGTACAGGTGCATTAATCGGTGGCGGTGCAGGCGCAGCATTGGGCGGCATCGTTGGTCAGATTATAGGTCGTAATGGTAGAGTACAGCATCGGTGCTAGCTATTGGTGGTGCTGTTGTGCTGGTGCGGGTGCCCTCATTGGTCGTCACATGGATAAGGTAGTGCACGAGGCTGCACAGCAGTTGCCAAACGCACGTGTGGACAAGGTAACAGATGCTAATGGTTTAGATTGTGTGAAGGTAACCTCGACTCTGGTATCCTCTTCCCATTGAACGGTTCAAAACCTCAGCAGCTGCGCAAGAACGACCTCACAAAGTTCGCTTTTGATGCAGCGCAACTCTAACTGTGACGTGCTATTCAGGGTTACATCGATGCTGGTAATGATAACATCAATCTTCCATTGTCTCAGCGTCGTGCAGAGGCTGTATCATCCACCTCAAGGGCCGTGGTGTGCTACCGTCGATTCGTTCAGTACAGGTTTCGGTGGTGCCAACCCTATCGAGAACAAGACTATTAGTCAGGCTAACCGCCGTGTAGAGGTTTATCTCTATGTTTCATGTGAGATGGTTCGCCAGGCAAACAATGGCTCACTGTAATTAAAATGAAGCATTGGGACATACATCTTTGTGTGTCCCAATAACTTTTATAAAACAAGTTCTTCCTTATAAGGCAAGAATATGTTGCAAATTAAAATGATTGGCTTGACACATTCAGATTATAAGTAAGATAATCGATAGCAAAGACCATTTCAATACTCGTTCTTGAGTAAAGAAATGGTCTTTCTTATTAGATTACTTCAAACCTTAAGAGGATCAAAATAACATTTACATTTTGTTCTATTCAAAAGCTCAAAGCCTAAAGTCCTTTTTACGGATAGGATCATCATACTGCACCTGCAGCTGGAGGAGTTGCTTCTTTAAATCCTTTGTAAGCTTCTCCGTGCCTGGCTTACCATAGATATTATGCATCTGTTCTGGGTCTTTCTTTAGGTCGTAAAGTTCCCAAGAATTAATATCATTATAGAAGTGCATGAGTGAATAACGCTTCGTACGAATACCATAGTGACGGCAAACAGAGTGCTCGGCAGGATATTCGTAGTAGTGATAGTAGAGCGACTGACGCCAGTTGGCTGGCTTCTTACCCTCAAGAAGTGGGAGGAAAGAACGACCTTGAATGTCAGAAGGCACCTTTGCACCAGCCACATCGAGGAAGGTTGGGGCATAGTCGATGTTCTGTACCATCTCTTTTACAACACCATGCTTACCGCCTGGATAGTAAAACCAACAATGGTGTGCGGAATGACTCTTCATACATGAAACGCTTGTCAAACCATCCATGTTCGCCCATATAGAAACCTTTGATCAGAGGTATAGACAATCATTGTGTTCATCGGAGTTCATGCTGGCGCAGATACTCAATGACACGACCGACGTTGCGATCGACAGAATGAATCACACGCATATAGTCGTGCATATAACGTTGATACTTTCCATTCAGCGAGTGCCTTACCAGATAGCTTATCCTCCTAAACTTCTTTGATGATAGGGTCGATAGCTATCCCACTGCGCACGCTGCGAAGGTGTCACACGTTTCAGAAGTTGCCACGTCCCCACTGTTCAAGTCCTGTAGTGGTGTGAACTCGTTCTCCTTATCTGCCATCTTATTGTCATAGACGAGGTCCATGTCCTTGCGATACCATCTCCTGCTTCTGTGCAGCCAAACGACCAGCATAGTCGTCATAGAAAGTCTTTTTGGCAACGGATAGGTCACATCGTCATAGAGGCGAAGGTCGCAGGTATCAGGGTTCCACACGCGGTGAGGCGCCTTGTTGTGCATCAACAGACAGAAGGCTTGTCTTGCCGCGTTTGTTCTCCATCCAGTCAATCGCCATGTCGGCAATGATGCTCACGTCACTAGCCCGGACGGCGTGCCTTCTTACCATTACTGGAGGAAGTCAGGTTATAATAGTCGCCCTGTCCGATAAGGGATGTCCCAGTAGTTGAAGCCTGTTGGCAGTGAGGTGAGGTGCCACTTACCAATCATTGCCGTCTGATACCCCTAGTTTCTGGAGCAACTTAGGGAAGGTCTGCTGACCGCCATCAAAGGTCTTAGAGTTGTCTGTAGCTTATTGGCATGGCTATGCTACCCGTAAGCATACAAGCACGTGACGGACCGCTGAGGGAGTTGGCAACGAAGCTCTCTTGAACTTCACACCATTGTCAGCCAACCAGTCGATGTTTGGTGTACTGATAAAACGCTTGTCGTAAGCACTCAATTGTTCTGATACGAATGGTCATCGCTCATGATGAAGACGATGTTCATCGGTTTCTTCTGCGCTTGGGCAGGAAACGACTGCACCCATTGCAAGCGCTCCTGTCAAGCCGTATAATACTTATTTTTGCATATATAATAAATTGGTTTATCTCTACTTGTAGCAGTATAACGCATGCTTCCTTATACCCAGGAAGACAGTAGTAGATTTAAACATAATTACATTGATTTAGGTTTACGCGTGCAAATATAATACTTTTTTGTATGAATTCAAGATTCATAATCCATAATTTGTAATTCATAATTCACAATTCATAATTTGTAATTCAGAATTCATAATTCATAATTCATAATTATGATTACTATTGTAATTCAGAATTCATAAGTCGTACTATTCGAACGAAGTTATCATCAATACGTCATAACTCATGGTTACTACTATAATTTATAATTCATAATTATTCGAACGGAGTTCTCATCAGTACGTCAGAATTATGATATGAAATGTAAAGCTATTGTAAGTTAGTTTATTTAGTTTACCCACCATCCCTGTTAGCAGCCCTCCTTTGAGGTTGGGGAGGTTTCTGTATCATCTGGTTATTTGTAATATCTGCGAGAAAACTTCTGTCCAGTATTGCGAAAAACTATTACAAAATATTGGATAAAAAGACTGCATAAAAGGGCTAAAACATACATTTTCAGCACCCTTGAAGTCTTTTTGTTATCAAGTAGTTGCAGAAGTGGTTTTCAAAAAGGTGCTTACTTGACTTCAAAAGGGCGTTAGTAAGACCTCAAAAAGGCATCTTTTGGGCTAATTGGGCGTCTTTTTCAAAAGCCAAAAAGAGCGTATGTTGGTTTTTGAACCGTAAGAAAATAGTTTACAAAAAGCGGTAGTATGAGAATAAATTGTATATCCTAATCAATAGGGGTATCTCATCATCACTCCCTCCCCTATGGGGAGGGGCTGGGAGGCTGATATCTCTCATTACACTACCCTCCCTTTGGGGGAGGGTAAGGGAGGCCAGTGTTAGTTGCTTTGTTTTATTGCCTCCTTGCATATTAAACCCAGCACAAATACCCATCACCATTCTCGTCACATTGCTGTAAGTAGTACGGATGTTGAGAGGCCAGCTTGGGCAAGAGAGTTGTTTGATATCGTTCAATGCCTGCAAGAAACGGTAGTAAGAGTGATATGATAGAGTTCTACCTCCATCCTCTTCCTCGATATTATACAATCTCTTCAACTCCTTTGTGCTGCCTCATCAGACATATTGTGGCACGCACAAAAAGGTCTCAATATTCAGATGAAGGTATAAGTTTTGCTGTTGATAGTAGCATCATCAAAGATATAGAAGTTCTGATAGAAGTCACTACTGAAATCGAAGTCATCGTCTCATGTCGGATAATGGATTCAACAGCGGTTCACTTTGCCGTAGAAATCGGCACATAGAGTTGCTGTAATTGATATTTTACATCCACGCTATCCCAATGTTCGGTCTTTCGTGCAGCCATAAACTCATCGTAAGAATAGAAATTCATCACCTCTTGCTATAACCGCCAAAATTACGGAAGCATGTTACATAAAGGTAGTATAGCCTATTGGTTTTCGCACGCACAGCGTAATAATCGTGTGTCTCGGCAGGGTCGGTGAAGGTTGCTTGCAGTTGCAGGAAGTCTTTTACATTTGATGAAGGGCCTTCCTTCATTCGCACCATACGCGTCGCAAGATGGCTTATACCGATGGCTTGTGGAATCTCTGTGGATGTTTCAACAGCCTCTAAGCTCCTGCGCTTCAACACGCAACTGCACTCTTATCGCCCGCTTTCTGTTGTCCCAACAACACGATAGCGGCCATTGCCTCAAGGCTGTTACTGGCTTTGTCTGTCCGTTCAACTGATAGGTGATAACGGCATTGTCAATCATTATATTTTGTTGTGTTGCGTTGTATTGCTTCAATGGAATACTGCGTGACACGGTAATATAAGTGGTGTCGGCAGTAGAAGGCATACAATAGACAACCAACTTTGCCTTTTGCCTCAGGTGAGGTTGCTGACGCTGAATCCATCCTTGCAACTCATTACCGACAGGGCAAGGAAGAGGAAAAATAATATCTTTTCATGCTCGAAGCTTAGAATTTAAAATGTATAACTGAACGATGGAATTACTGGGATGAACGCCATATTCTTTATCTTCATCTGGTTTTTATCGTCGATTTTTATGTGCACCCACATAGAGTTCAGATGGCACAGGTACTATAGAAACTGAGGTTCCAGATGCGCTCATTGCCCTTCTTGTCTTATGACGGAAGTCGAAGCCGATGTCAAGACGATGATAAGCTGGCAGGATGATGTTGTTTGGCTCGTAGGCAAAGTTCGCTTCATCGTCAGCATTCCAAATGTTCCTCAAACCTCGCCAGACTGGTCTGGTACGTTTGGCAATCCGATATACTGTGCTGGGATAGTCATGCGGTTACCAGTGCGGAAGGTCCATGCTGCAAAGGCTGCAATCTTTCTTTGTGATGTTCCAACGTCCAGTGAAGGTGAACTTATGACGGTTGTCAAACCTATCATAGTACCATCCATCGTGAGTCATCAAACTTTCTCTGTCCACGACAGCGTGTAAGAACCATGCAGATTGAGGTTGAGATATTGTAATCAGCATCTAACTCAACACCATACGAGCGACCTTCGCCCTCCATAACGAAATAGTCCCATTGGCTGCTGGTGGTTCCAGTCCCACCCAACTTGAATATTGCAAGATATGACTGAATGCTTGTAGTAGCTTCTAGCGTAATCAACCAGTGTTTGTTAGGGTTTGATATAAGCACCTGCTGCCACCCTGCCAAGAGCGCATTGGATGTAGACGAGCTGTCGTTGGCACCCAATAGTCGGTTGGAAGATCGAGGAACGAGTTGGCAATCTGGCGTACAAACTGGCTCATCAACGTGTAGCTTGCCTTGAAAGAAAGACGGTCGTTAGGCTGGAACTTCATTGCCAGACGTGGACTCAACGTTGAGAAGGTCTTACCGCTGATATTGAAGACATCTGCATTCACATCGCCGCTGAGGCTCCACTTCGTTGAGCATCATTTCGTCTTCGGCATAGAAAGTCAGCTGATGTGCCACATTCTTGTTATAACTGTGGCTCGCAATGGTGTCAGTCCCTTGCCATACCTTCGCTCTGATAGCTCGTCAAAACGGCTGTTGGTCTGTGGCTGGAAGCGGTGATAGGTATAGTCATGACCGAAACGAATATGATGACGTGGGTTTGACGAAGTCGAATGCCGCAAGATACAGCCAAGGTCGTCGATAGAAGAACGATAGCCATGTGGAGGTGATTACCTGTCGTTCTACCCTGTCCATCTTTCATCACCTTCCATTCATCTGAGCTCGATACCGTTGAACGATTGTGCGTATAGACGGCTGTGAAGTTAGCAAAAGAGCTTTGGTGAGAACTGGTAATTCCAGTCGAGTGCAGCATTGAAAGTTGCCCCAATGAATCGATTTTTATAGATGTCTATATCTTCATAGCCGCTACCATTGTTGTAATACATATCGTCTTTTGCATCCAATCGGTCTTCACCTGAATAGACACTCAGCGACATGCGTGAGCGGTCGTTGAAGATATTGGTCAGCTTAAAGTTCAAGTCGTGGAAGAAATAAGACATATTAAACTTTTCGTCATTATCGTTTCCACTGTTCATTAGCGCAAAAGGCAGGACGTGTCAAGAGGTCTAACCAGCTACGACGCAAGCCGAAGTTATAGGGATGTCTTGCCCTTTCGATTGGGCCTTCAATATGAAATGAGCCATCAGGCAGACCGATACGATAGCCGCCATGGGTGTTATAAAGGTCGCCATCAGCCGTACGCACGTCGATGACACTCGACAAACGACCGCCATAGCGTGCTGGGAAACCACTCTTATAGAAGTCGACATTCTTCACAACGTCCGCATTGAACGAGGAGAAAAGACCTAAGGTGTGGTTGGTATGATGAGGCAGTGTACCAAATCGAGGAGGAAGAGGTTTTTCGTCGCTGTTTCCACCGTGTACATAGAGTCCGCTGGCAAGTTCCATACCGTCTGACACTCCACCTGTGCGCTGCAAAGGTCTTGATAACGTCTGGACTACTCAACAAAGCGTATTCTGTCTTAATATCTTTTTGGTGAGAGAAATCTTACCAGTTTGTGTTTTCAGCAAAGGCGAATTAAGGTCGTTTGTCACCACAACTCATCCAACTGTGCTTCATTTTGCGGACGATGTCATGATTTTGATTGGCGGTAAGTTCTATGGTTTCGACAAGGGTCTTATAGCCCACGTAGCTACACCTAATTTCGTGCCGTCCTCACCTAATGTGAGCGAGAAATGTCCGTAGGCATTGGTCATGGTACCTGATCGTGTAGTGAGATCGTAGATTGTTGCGTTGATAAGTGGTTCACCATTGCGGTCTTTCACATATCCACTGAGTGTAAAACGCTGTCGCGTCTTGTCCTCGTCAATACTCGAATTACTCTTTGTACAGGCGTGTTACTTCTCAAAGTAGTAGCCTTAGAATCAGTAGCCTTATATGCGTATAAACCCAAAGGGCAGAGGCATAAGGTAGCCAATAAGAAATGTTTGTTCATTAATATATAAATTTAGCAGGTGCAAAGATAGGGATTTTAATTCAGAATTCATAATTCAGAATTCATAATTATGATTACTATTGTAATTCAAAATTCATAATTCAAAATTCATAATTATGATTAGAGGTAATTCATAATTCATAATTCACAATGCATAATTATGATTAGAGGTAATTCATAGTTTACAATTATTCGGACGAAGTTATCATCAGTACGTCATAATTATGATATGAAGTGTAAAGCTATTGCAGGTTAGTTTATTTAGTTTACCCACCATCCCGTTAGGCAGCCCTCCTTTGGAGGGGTTGAGGAGTTTCTCTGTCATCTGTTTATCTGCGAGTTCTGTGAGAGAATGCACCGCAACTTTAAACTTAAAACTTTGAATACCGATATTTGAAATATTATTACAAAATCATCCGATAAAAGGCGAGAAAAAGAGCTAAAAACGTACGTTTTTAGCACCTTTGTAAGTCTTTTGTTATCAAGCAGTTGCAGAAGTGGTTTTCAAAAGGTGCTTAGTAAGGTTTCAAAAAGGGCGTTAGTAAGACCTCAAAAGGGCATCTTTACAAGCGAAAAGGGCGTTAATTGAAAGCCAATTAACGCCCTTTTTATTTTTCAGTCTTTGATTTTTATTTACAAAATGGAGTAGCGGGTACGATAGGAGATACAAAGTGAGGAAGCGTATATACACGCAACGCGTCAACTTCTCACAAAGGGGTATCTGCTATCACTCCCCTCTCCACCCGGAGAGGGGCTGGGGTGAGGTTCTTCCTCCCCGATAGGGTATAATCACGTTAAATAAGTCTAACTTATACCCGTTAGGGATTGTTCGCTTTGTTTTTCGTAGATATTTCGTATATTTGTACCCGTAAAGGTATAAATAGTATGGAGAAAAATCAACTATCAGCCACATTAAAAACAACTGCGTAAGGAATACCATCTTACGCAGGAAGACATGGCTTTTTAAAGCTGGTGTAGGGCTGCGCTTTGTTCGTGAAATGGAACAAGGAAAAACTACATTACGCATGGATAAAGTCAATCAAGTACTGAACTGTTCAACTTACAGTTAGGGACCAGTACCCATTCCAAAGGACTAAGTAGAAAAAGAATCAACATCATGAGACAAGGAAAAGTATATGTAAAAAGATAAGCCGGCAGGCATTATCACAGAAGACGAGAGGGGATATAGCTTCGCTTATCTTCCAGAGTATTTGGATAGTAGTAAGCCAACTCCCGTTAGTCTGACATTGCCATTGCGTGCAGAACATTATCAGAGTAACGTTCTTTTTTCCTTCTTCGATGGTCTTATTCCAGAAGGTTGGATGCTGAATATTGCTGAACGAAACTGGAAAATCAACCGTAGAGACCGCATGGGATTACTACTCTCATGCTGCCGTGACTGTATGGAGATATTAGCATCGTACCCATAGAAAAAGGAGGAGGAAAGAAGATGAGGCGTTGTCTGTACTGTTATAAACCATTAAAAACTGGGGAGGTTGACTATCATCCACATTGTGCAAAGAAAATGTTTGGGGCAGCAATAGCCCCTATCCTACCCTACACACGAAAGGATATTAACCGCTTGGCACAGATTGTCGTTGAAAAACGAACAACAGTGACAGGTGTGCAATCAAAACTATCAATAGACATTGAGCATGACGCAGCAGAAATCACAACGTTTAACGATTGTAGGCGTTATGGGACGATATATCCTTAAAACCCAAACAGAGCAGTTTGAATGCCTCCCAGAGATAGAGGATTTATCCATGCATCTGGCTGAGATTGCGAAAGCTGCCTACTGTTCCACATTCTCTTATCCGTTTTGCTGATGGTGAACTAAATTATATAACAAAAAGAATTGATAGAACCGATGATGGGCGAAAGCTTCCTATGGAGGATATGTGCCAACTAAGTGGTAAGCTAACAGAACAAAAATACCAAGGAAGTTATGAAATGATAGCCCGTTTCCTCGACCAATATTCCAGTGTATCTATGTTAGACAAAGTGAACTATTGGCAACAGGTTGTCTTCTCGTGGATTATAGGCAATGCGGATATGCACCTTAAAAACTTCTCTTTGTATAGCACACGAGAAGGACATTATGGACTCTGTCCAACCTACGATCAGGTTTCCACAAAGATTGTGATGCCAGAAGATACAGAGGAAATGGCATTGTCGCTCAACGGCTTCAAAAAGTCACTCCTCGTCTATGACTTCCGAGAAGCTATGCTTTCGACAGGACTCTCCGAAGTGGTTGCTAACAGAATCATATCTGGTTTTGCTAAGTTTAGGGACAAATGGATGGTGTGTATTGACAACTCTTTTATTCCTGAGAATCAGAAAGTACAATACAAGAAACTTATTGATCACAGATTGGAAACCTTAGCAAAGGAATAAGGGTGAGGGAATTCACAATTCACAATCCTCTATTAATTCATAATTTACAATCCTCTATTAATTCATAATTCACAATTCATAATTCATAATTATGATTACTATTGTAATTCAGAGGTCATATATTCTCTTCTCTTTTCGTCTTCTGATAAATACCTCAATGATTTCTTCACAACTCCTATCTCATCCATATTTCCCTTTTCCTAAAAACATATTGCACACTTTAGTTTTACCAGATTTGTAAATTATTTTCGTGCAACACGAAACTAAGATATGCTCTTTTAGCTTCTAAAAAGACGCCCAATAGGCTTGCAAAAGATGCCCTTAAGACCCTTACTAACGCCCTTTTTGAAGTCTAATTAAGCACCTTTTTCTTGCATTACTTTATAAGTAACTGATTAGCTGTTAATTACGAATATGGTTCTAAGACTAATTTTTCGCCTTTACTTTAAAAGCTTTTATATGGAATTATGTAAGTTTTTTTCAAGAGTATATCAACAATTTAGAACCCTTCAACAGAAAAAGGCTTTCGATTTCAAAAACAAAAGAAAGTATATCGTTAACAGCCTCGTTTATGTTTAGTCTACTGGAAAATAGATTGCTAAAAAAATAGGTGTTCCTATTAAAATGATACACCTTATATAATAATAGGGATCCATATATTTGAAGTTCTTCCGAAATATGGAGTGATAGACTAAAACTCTTATATAATAGGCACACGGAGTCACGGAGGGAACGGAGGTAAACGCAATGTCACGGAGGTGCCGACGGCACAAAGAGCGACGGAGGTGTAGCGTACAGATTCTTGATAACTATTTTGGGATAAACGCTTTGTATATAAATTGCTAATAGAATTGGCAAACAAGCTCCGTCGCTCTATGCACCGACGGTGCCTCCGTGACTTCCATTGCTTTTTTTAATAATCCTCTGTCCTCTCATTTTCTCCGTGTGACCTTTCGTCAGAGAACTAAGTTTGGACAAATCTTTATCACTCCAAATTCCGGAAGAACCATATTTGATTCCAATCAATCATTAAACCACAATCCTCATGATACTTACCCGCGACATAAACTCCTAACAGAAGAACTTTATTATCTCTCCTTGTTATGTATTAATTAATATTAAATCTTAATAACCTAAGGCAATAAAAAGGGAGTAGATGTATTCCTAATTTGTTATCTTTGTAACAAAAACATAAAAAGTACAGTCTATGATAAAAAAATATTTACTCCTTTTTCTTTTCACATTACTGCTATCAGTAGGCTTCACCGTTCCGGTGCAGGCGCGTGCAGCAATTGACTTGATTGACTTCGATACACAGACAATTTCAATCTCAGTTGTTGGTAACGTGTTGCATGTGGTTGGTGCTGAGGACGAACAGCTGGCAGTCTATAATGTGACGGGTGTACGCGTGATGAGCGTGAAGGTTGACGGCAGCGACAAGCACTATACGCTCAACTCTCCCGAAGGGATGCTATATCATCAAAGTGGGCAACGTAGTCCGCAAGGTATCTATCCGTTAAAGAGCCGTTAAGTTCTTGACAATCTAAGCCGTTTCCAGAAGAGTAGTGACTCCACTCGATGAAGCTGAAGTGATTCGCCAGTTGGCGAGTCCGAAGGAAGACAGAAGGTTTTCCCCTGATTGTTGACCAGTACAGCCAATCGCTGTATTGGAAGATTCGTAGTATAGTCCTTACGCATGAGGATGCCGACGACGTATTGCAAAAACACGTTTCTCAAAGCATGGAAAAAGCCTTCCGACATTTCAAGGGAAAGCAAAATTGTCCACTTGGCTCTATCGTGCATAGCTATCAACGAGTCGCTCGACTTTTCTTCGTCGTCAAAAGACGACAACACTGTCCAGTGCTGATGCCGACCTCTCTGTTACCAATCGCTTGATGGCAGACGACTACTTCGATGGCGATAAGAGTCAGGCATTGTTGCAGGAAGCCATTGCAACCTTGCCCGATGTGCAGCGCACGGTGTTCACACTTCGTTATTATGACGAGATGAAATACTCCGAGATGAGCGAGATATTAGGCACAAGCGAGGGTTCGCTGAAAGCCTCTTATCATATTGCAGTACAGAAGATTACTGACTACGTGAAGCGGTATGAATAATATTTTACCTTGATAATTAAAACCATTTCAACCTTTTCTGCAGTCTAAGTTATATCAAAGAAAAACTTTATGGAATCAACGAATCACTTACAAAAGGAATACGGCACGCAGCGGCCTTTCACAGTTCCAGAGAATTACTTCTGAATTGTCTTCCCGTATGATGGCTCAGATACCAGCTGAAGAGCAGAAAGAGACAGTCGTGACGGTAAAGCCACATCGTGCGATGGTGCATTATCTCCGCCCATTGGCAGCGGCAGCAATGACAATCGGTGTTGTATGAGTAGGCTTCCTTGCTTATCATGAGTTTGATGGTGAGCAAGGAAAACAGGCTTTTGGCAGGCAGATCATTTTAGCACAGGGAGCGCACGAGGCATCGGCATCATCAGAAGACGAATTTGATAAAACGGCAGATTACTTCATGATAGACGAGTCGGATATGTATGCTTATTTAGCAAGTGAATAGTAATAAGAGAAGGAAGAATGAAACACAAAAGAATAATCTTATTGCTCTGCATCTTCTTCAGTGTGTCTTTGCTACATGCACAGGGGAAGTTTGATTTTAACAGAATAAAGGCAGAATCGCATAGTTTTATGACGAAAGAGGCAGGGTTGACAGCGCAGGAGGCTGCACGATTCTTCCTGTATATGATGAAATGAGAGGTAAACAGCGTGGCTATTTCGATAAGTTACGTGCTATTTATAATTCAAGTCCATCATCAGAACGTGAGGCAAGTAAGATGATTAATCAGGCTGACGCCTATGAAATACAATTAAAACAGATAGAACAGCGTTATCATAAGGAAATGCTAAAGGTGATTCCTGCCACCAAACTGCTGCGCGTGTTAGAGGCTGAACGCCGCTTCCACCGCCAAATGTTTAGGAAGATGGCAGGGAAGAGGGGTAAAAAGCCTCACTCCCCAGCAAAGCCTCACTTTTCAACCCCTCTCCGAAAGGAGAGGGGAGTGCTGAAAACGGTTTGCTCGGGGGAATCACAGAAAGGCTTTCTCTTACTGAGAAAGGGGCTGAATCACGCATAAAAACTTTTTCCCTAACTGGTAGGGGTATCACGCTAATCACTCCCTCCCTATGGGGGAGGGGATGGAGGAGGGGCCAGTTGTGCTGGGTTGTTCTGCTATGTTTATTTTGCATATAACTAAATTAAAATAATGAGACAACTTCATTCTCTATTGAGATTATTGATTGCCGCAGTGCTTTTCATTGGAGCTGGTAATGCCATGATGGACAAGTCCCAGCTAAAACGAGAGTTCCGCAGTGCGTGGATTCAGTGTGTGAACGGACAGTTCCAAGGTATGAGTACAGAGGAAATGCAGCGTACGTTGCGTTATCAGTTGGACGAACTACAAAGAGATGGTGTGAATGCCATCATCTTTCAGGTGCGTGCAGAGTGTGATGCGCTCTATCCAAGTAAGTATGAACCATGGAGTAAGTTCCTTTACAGGGCGTCAGGGCACACCTCCTTCACCTTATTGGGATCCATTGCAATGGATGATAACAGAGTGCCACGACCGTGGTATGGAGCTTCATGCGTGGATTAATCCCTATCGTGCTAAGACTAAGAATACCACACAGTTGGCAACGAATCATGTTGCAGTAACCAATCCTAATCGCGTCTTCTCTTACGATGGTCTTTATATCCTCAATCCTGCTCTGCCAGAGAATCGCAATTATATCTGTGCAGTAGTGGATGATATCGTAAGTCGATATGATATTGATGGCTTGCATATTGATGATTATTTCTATCCTTATCCTGCTGCAGGACAGACCATTCCCTGATCAGGCTTACTTCCAACGTGACAGACGTGGCTTCACCAATATCAACGATTGGAGACGTAATAATGTGAGACCTCTTCATCAAGCAGTTGGGTGAATCTATCCATCGTCGTAAGCCTTGGGTGAAGTTTGGTGTGTCTCCTTTTGGTATCTATCGCAATCAGAAGAACGACCCACGAAATGGTAGTCGTACAAATGGTTTGCAGAACTATGACGACCTTTATGCTGACGTGTTAGTGGGTAAACAATGGTTGGATAGACTATTGTGTGCCACAGATTTATTGGGGAGATAGGCAATCGTGCGGCTGATTATAAGGAACTCATCGGCTGGTGGAACCATTATGCAGGCAATCGTCCGCTTTATATTGGCGAGGATGTACTTCGTACGGTGAAGTATGCTGACCCACAGAGCCCTAATTCAAATCAGCTTCCAGCGAAACGTCTCCTACATCAGCAGTGTCAGAACGTGAACGGTACGGTGTTATGGTATGCTAAGTCGGTTGTTGATAATCCTGGCAACTATGGTACACTTCTTCGCACAAACTACTGGCGTTATCCATCTTTTGCAGCCTTTGATGCCCTTCGTGACGACGAGGCTCCATCAAAGCCAAAGAAAGTGAAGGCAAGACAGGAGAGTGATGGCTACTATTATCTGACATGGAAGGCTCCAAAGGGAGAGGGCTGGCAGGATGCTCCTTATCGTTATGTCGTTTATCGATTCTATGCAGGTGAGCCTATCAATCTCGATGATCCGTCAAAGATTGTGGGAATGCCTTACGGCAATAAGCTACGTCTTAATTATAAAGACGGCAGCACAAAATACGTCTATGTCGTTACTGCTCTTGACCGAATGAGTAACGAGAGTCATGGGAAAAAGAAAAAAGTGAAGCTTTAAGCTTCACTTTTTTTATTATTATTGGGTTATTAGCCCTATTGGGCCAATTGGCCTTATTAGCCTAATTGACCTTATTAGGCTAATTGGCCTTATTAGCCCAAATAGCCTAATAACCCTTGATAACACCTCTCATACTGTCGTGCAACTTTGATATAATCATGATGCTTGCGTACATATTCATAGCTATCGCGGCGCAGTTGAGGTATGAGAGAGAGATTATTGACAAGGTGAGTAAGCTCTCTAACACAGCTTTCATAAGTTGGGAGGACGTTAATAATAGGGCGAAGTGTGGTTTCGTTGATGATTTCATAGTTCTCTGGCTCACCACCACCAATACAGATTATACCATGTGCCATCGCTTCAAGCGGATTCATCGAGGGTGTATAGCTATAAAGTTGGTCCATGATAGCATCAGAACCAAGCATCGTTCGCACGTATTCATCAAAGGGTAAACCGTTAACAACCGTGAGGTTGAGGCGGTCGGGATATTGTTCTTTCACTGTTTCAGCAGCTCTCAGCATGATATCAGTCCCTTTATATACCGACCGACTCTTACTGATTCCAATAAAAAGATTCAGCTTTTCGGGTGTTTCATCGGCTATGATAGGTGCTTCGCCTACAACGATAGGGAAAGGGATAAAGGTTGTTTTCTTCGGGAAATGCGGCTCGTAACAACACCAATATTCATAGAGTCCTGTCACGATAGCGTCACATTGTTCCGCCATCAGCTGGTTCAGACGACCTTTTTCCGTATCAATCCAATCCTTTCTCTCGACTATCGCCTCCTTATTTTGGCGCAGTTCCTTACCGATATTGAAGTCGCTATAACGCGCAGTGGTATCGTCGTTGAGCAAGTGTTTACCCAATAATAATCCATTCCGAAGCCACAGAGAACAACCTTTTTATTATGCTTTTTCAGATAATGAAAGAGTGAAAAGAGCCGTTCTGCCTTCAACTCAAAGAACATCGGATTGATGAATTGCACAATGTCATAGCCTCGCAGACGGGGCAGTAGGGCATAAATCTTAGCCATCAAAAGCACACCACCCATCTTACCTGGTCGTCTGGAAACATCGATGTCACGTGGGTAATTCTTCCAAAAGTCCCCATTTGACACCACTGTCACCGTATGTCCAAGCTCACGCAAAGCCTTGTGCCAGCGTGTTATGTACGTTGCTATATTCGCCTAATAGTAGGACATTCATGTGACTTTTTAATTCATAATTCATAATTCACAATTCATAATTATGATTACCGAGTTTGCTACTGCCATCGTTATCACGTTTTAAAGCACCATGTTTAGGAGTACCTTTTAAACCATAGTATATATTTTTCTGGTCGAGTGTTTTGATACTCTTCATTTCTTTTGTACTTTGAACGAGTCCTCAGAATAATCTTTATAGGTCTTACTTCTCTATATTTCATGGCAAAGGTAACTTATAAATTACATTTATACAAGTTTTTATGAGATGTTTTCTCCGTTGCTCACGCACCGATGGTGCCTCTGTGAGCCACGTTTCAATTAAAAATCTCCGTAAACTCTGAGCGTCTCCGTGTGATATTTAAGGGTCTTCAGGATTTTTGGAGTGATAAGTTTTTGCCGCTTGTGTTTTAGAGTTTGAAGCAATGTCACACGGAGGCACGGAGGGACGGAGGATTATTAAAACAAAACAATGGGAGTCACGAGGCACCGTCGGTGCATAGAGCGACAGAGCTTGTTTGCCAATTCTATTAGCAATTTATATACAAAGAACTTATCCCAAAAATAGTTATCAAGAATCTGTATGCTATACCTCCGTCGCTCTATGCACCGACGGTGCCTCCGTGACATTGCATTACCTCCGTCCACTCCGTGACTCCGTGTGCCTAATATATAAGTCTTTTAGTTTGTCACTCCAAATTTCGGAAGAACCATATTTAACCTCAAAAGGCAAAGAAATATATTGACAAAATACTCGAAGAAAAGGCGGAGAAAAGGACTAAAAATAAACCGTTTGAGCACCCTTGTAAGTATTTTGTAGTCAAGTAGTTGCAAAGGTGGTTTTTAAAAGGTGTTTAATTGGACTCTAAAAGGGCGTTAGTTAGAGTCCAAAAGGGCATCTTTTCGAAGTCAATTAGGCATCTTTTAGAAGCAAAAAGAGCATGTATTGGTTTTAAACGGTGTGAAAATAGTTTACAAGAACCAATTAGTAAGGGAGTAGTTTGTTTGTAGAAGACAGATATATATCGTATCTATTTGCTTTTTATCCCTTGTTGAGCCTTAACAGCATTATCAATGTCTTGCGCCCGAAACTGCTGTTAGTCATTCTTCTGAACCACTTATATTTACTTGTATAGTCCTTGTCAGGCAGCGGGAAGAGCCCACGTTGGGACAGACGTTGGAGCACATGGTCGAGATGTGTCTCGTCATGTGTCAGCCTTATAACGTTGTATATGTGGTCCATTGTCAGTTGGGCGATGCGCCTTTCCATAGCAATACGCTCTTTGACAGGGAGATGGTCGATATCTTCTTTCAAACGATAGATAACCTGCTCAGCATCAGACAGACGACGGAGGTTCCATCGTTTGTCACGCTTGTGCATCGTTGAGTTCTCACGTTTGCGATAATAATAAGCCTTGTTGTTGGTTGTATAAATGCTTTCAGCACGCAACATAATCTGTGGAACGAACTCCTCATCCTCATGGAATATGCCCTTTGGCAGAAACGAAGATCGTGCAGAATATCCTTACGGAAGAGGAAGGTCCACACGCAACCACGTAGGTTGTTGTGTGTCATATACTCCGTTCCACTTATCGGTCCCTCAGCATCAGCAAGTGGTTTTGACGTTTTCTTATCAGAAGACTGGAACAGAACCATATCTGTTTCGCGGTATCTGATGATATCAAGACACTGTTCGTAGGCACTTGTCAGCAAGAGGTCGTCGCCATCAACAAACTGAATAAAACTACCCTCAGCCAACGCTATACCCGTGTTTCGCCTTGTCCCGGGTCCTTGATTAGGCTGCTTAACGTGACAATGCTCGATGAAAGGGCAAGCAATTCGTTGATAGGCGAATACTCCGCACCGTCATCACGACGATAATCTGGCGTTCCGTCTCGTTCAGACTCAATGCCAAGATACTACTGACACACTCTTTCAGCATATCAACAGGCTCGTTGTAGAAGGTAATAATAAAACTTACGAGTGGCTTATCTTCCTTATTTTGTGAATAAACTGGGTGAGTTGACATAAGCGTTTTAATCCGATTAAGTGGAGAATAAAGAGTTTCAAGGTGCCTTTATAGGGCAAAACGGGCAGGATAGGCTCAGCATGAGTGGCCTCATGAGACATCCATCTGAATATTAACCAATGCCTGATAATACGCAGGTGTCAGTTCGCCCCATAGATTGAGGTGTTTTAGATGCGCTTCTAAGAGGTTGTTCAATTCCTTTCCTCCTGCCTGAGCGGTGATGCCTTTATCGTTTTGACAATAATAATACAGCCCACAGACGTTGTTGCCACTACCCTTGCCGCTGTAACAAGTAAGGATAAGTATAGACATCTTCAAACACCTTACCCTCTGGAAAGCGTATCTCCGCAAAGGTTCGCGCCGAAAAAGCTATTACAAGCATGGTGTGAGATGAGCTCCGCCCAGCCAATAGTCACGGATAGAACCGATCGTTGTATCCGTGAAGCTCAGCAGGTGTTGCTTCGTCCTACTTCCGTAATACAGCAGAGCAGGATATTCAAGGATATCATAGTCGGGATGTGCTGCCAACAGCCAACAGCGCATCGTATGTACCCTCACGCAACGAAATCGTCAGAGTCGACAAAGGTGAGATAATCGCCCTTTGCCTACCGCTATTCCTGCATTTCTTGCAGCCGAAAGCCCTTGTTTGTTTGGTGAGATAAACCTACAATTTCCCCTTAGTAGCCGTCATTTCTTCCGCTATCTGCCCAGAGGAATCCGTCGACCCATCGTCAATGAGCACCACCTCCATCCTCTCATCCGTCTGCGTTAACACACTCTCCAAGCATCGTTGGAGTGTGTCTTCAACGTTATAGATGGGGATGATAATAGATAGTCTCATGTAATAATTGTTTGATGCAAAAATAATACTTTTTAAATCCGTTAGTTAATGTGATGAAAAAGCCTCTAATACTGACAGCTATTTGCATATCTTGAAGTACATCAGCCTCTTTGGTGGTGTACAGGTGCTGAATGTGCTGATTGGTATCGTTCACAACAAGTTTGTTGCGATGTTGCTCGGACCGCAGGGTTGGTCTTCTCTCGCTCTTTAACTCTCGACAAGACTCGTCAGCGACGCCACGAACTTTGAGTATATCTATGAGGTGCTGTGCGCAATATATCGAGAGGATTACAACCAGAAAGACGAGGAGAAGCTAATAGCTGACATTGCCGTCATACGCTCATGGAGTTTGCTTGCAGCCTTGTTAGGACTCTTCACCTGTCTCTTGCTCAGTCCGTTGCTTAGCCGTTACACCTTTTTCGTGGGACGTACCACGCTCATTCATCCTTCTTTCTCCCTGTGTGGCATTGACTGCCTTAGCAGGAGGCAGATAGCAATCCTCAAAGGTGTCCGTAAGCTGCGTGCCTTAGCTGCTATCTCGGTGTATAACGTATTGGGTGCCTTAGTATTCACCGTTCCCCTTTATTATTTCTTCGGTAATGCAGCCATTGTTCCTTCGTTGGTATTAATGGCATTGATACAACTCCTCCTTACCATCATCGTTTCTTACCGACTTTATCCTCCACACGTTTCCTTCCAGAAAACACTCTTAAACAAGGGTTGGGGTATGATTCGCCTCCGGCATAGCTTTTCGTCCTTGCAGGCATATTGAGCTCTGGCGCAGATTTGATTATACGTAGCTATCTCAATAATGTTTCTGACATAGCAACCGTGGGCTTCTATAATTCTGCCTTTATGATGACGATGGTTTATGCTGGTATGATCTTTTTCAGCAATGAAACTGATTACTTTCCACGCCTATCAGGGCGAACAACTTGAAGTTTACTTTTAATCAGATAGTCAACCGACAGATTGAGGTGACGCTCCTGCTCATTTCCCCTTTGCTTACCTTCTTCCTCTTGTTCCTGCCCCAGTTGATACTTTTCCTTTATTCCGATAAATTCCTTCCAGCCCTCAGCATGGCACAAGTGTTGGTCTTAGCGATGTATATTCGTGCAATCCGTTTACCGGTAGAGTATATCTCTTTGGCGAAGGGCGACTCAAAATCCTTTCTACTCTTAGAGGGTTCGTATGACATCTTCCTTGTCACACTCGTACTTCTTGGCTTTTGTCAGTGGGGACTCTTCGGTGCAGGATTGGGCATAGCAGCAGCAGGCTTTCTCAATTTCGTTTGTGTCTACATCTATGCTTATGTCCGCTATAGCTATCGCCAACCCCTCTCCGTAACGCGTTATGCCATACTTTATTTCTCTATCGGATTCCTTGTGTTCCTTTGCGTGCGTTCCGAGTATGCGTGGATACGATGGGGCGTAGCCAGTTTGTTATGCGTTATCAGTACGATCGTTTCTCTTCGTTTGATGAAAGCGAAGTCGGGATTGTGGAATACCTTAATAAGTAAAGTGAAGAATAAGTTTGTTCGCCATACCCAAGATTAGTCTACTCGTAGCCCATCATATCACAGCAGCCTGCCTTTCGTGATTCCTTAATGTGCCGTTGTCACAACCCGTAAGTCTAAATCAGTCACTAAACGGAAATGCTCATCATTCTTCCTATCGTATTTTTTTTAACTCTTACCCTCGCTCCTACACAGCTTCTATACTCATGCTATTCCTTTTCTCTTCGTTTTTGTTTCCTCCTTTTCTGCCCTTTTATAACCTTATACTGCCCTCCCCCATCGCTTCATACTGTAAATAAAATTCAAATCTTAGAAATCAAAAGACCATAAATTGCTTCATTATTAACGCCCAATTGACTTGCAAAAGATGCCCTTTAAGACGACTAACTAGCCCTTTTAGAACCCTTACTAAGCACCTTTTGATATTACCCTCACAACAACTTGATAACAAACAACTTTACAACAGTAATACTTGTTCTTATCCTTTTTAGAGCCATTCTTATTAACTTTTGTAATGTCGTGAGAGCTACTTGCGCTTGAAAGGGATGCGAAGAGATAAATAGAATAACCGAAAAAGGCTGCATCAAAGAGAGTTGAACCTTTTTGATACAGCCTATTTAAGCTAACTATATTAAACGCAGCGTTACGCTGCTTTATAGCCTTTGTTTATTTCTCTGCAACTGGGCGAACAGAGAAACCGAACGCACGAATGTTGCGGTAAAGTGGATGAACAACATTATGCTCAAATCCTAAAACATTACCGTTATGTTGTTGTCGTTAGAGGTAGCTGTCCAGTATTCACCAGCCACACCGTATTTTGTCAATGTCTATCCGTTTCTTGCTTCTCTATCATCCTGCAACAGGAAGAGATTGTCTCAGTCTTACTGCTATTAGTCCAGAAGTTATGACCGAAGTTGTTTTTATATGTTTCTGCCTCAATTGTAGCATCCGCATTTATCTGATTAATGTTATTCGAGAGTACACCAGTCGTTGTAAATCCAGTGAATGCATCATTAGCAGGTACACTAAAACCAACAGGACATGGATCGTAAATAGTCTTTACAACAGTCTGACTGTTTGCTTGGTTTTCGGCATACGCTGAAGTATTATTCATTGACCACAAGTTATAGAGTGTAGTACTTTGCAAAGTTTGTCCCTGCATTCAGTGAGCCGTCGGCATTATATCCTGCTGTATAATAGTTTTGTGGGTTCTGGAGGATAGTTTGCATATACATATCGCTTCCAGCATTCCATTTAATTGTACCTTCAGCAGGCTGCCCAACCTTACCTGGGAAAGCATCCTTACGACCCCACTGATACTGCGTTGTATAACCTGTCCTTGATGTTGTACCAGGCAACTGTGTAATCGTGATGATTGTTTCTTTCTTCTTACCAATGGTCTGCCTTATCTTTACATTTACAGAACGAGGGCTTTGGTAAGGAGTACCTTGCCATAATGTAGGCTTCCATCCCAGTGCTTCATTAGCAAATCCATAAATAGTTCCTTGCTTGTTGGTAACAGGAATCTCCTTAAGTGCATCCTTTGGTGCAAACCACAGATGCCAAGACCACAGGGTTTGATACTCTGTATAATAAACTCTAACCGTTACTTTTTTACGTCCTTGTAGTCGTTCTTCATCCCTAAACTTCTGAATAGATTTTCTGACAGCTATAACTGCATTACCACTCTTGATACCATCCTCTGGCACTTGAAACTTTATGTAGAGGTTGCCATCAGGAGCACGATAAACTCCATTATCCTTTATTTTGACAAGATTACTCTCGTCTGACCATAGAACCCAAGCCTTATCAATATTTCTATTCGCTCCGTTGTTGTCTTTTTCAATCCAAGGGTCAGTAATATGATTACCGTCTTGGTCTCTTAGCTCTGTCAGGGTATTACCATTACCTAGTACGGTCATCTTATATGCACTACTGTTAGTAGCACCACCCTTAATAGCGTTACCATACACCAACGGAATCATATAATATCCTGGTGCAGAAATAACATAGCAGTTTGCAGTGTTCTCTACAGCTGCCGCACCAGTCTTGTTTGAGAGGTTATAAGGTTTAGACTCCGAACCCAAAGGATTTTTCTTTAGTTCGTTGTTACGTGCTGCAAGCAGGTCGACAGTCTTAGCAGGAATAAGTGTTGCTGTTAACTGCTCTGGACGATCTTTGCTACCATTACCTCTCTCTGCACTCAAGCTTTTCAGCCATGCTGGCTTATTGTTACTATAATTCTCTCCATCTTCACTATACCCTACAACTTCCCATGGCACAGCAACTATTTCTGTTCCAACACGACGACGACTCAGTATGGTAAAACCACCTGACGTCTGTGTATCTGTAAAGCTTGCAATAATAGGATCTACCCCTGTAAGTTCATATTCCCAATTAGAATTCTTCTCGCTCAGTTTATAGACGTGTGTTGTACCTTCTCTCCATGTACCTTTGAGAGGCACATGAATCTTTGTACCATCACTAAAGACAATCTCAGCCTTGACACTGTTACCATCAAGTGTCTGTGGAATCATATAGAAGGTGTAACCATCAGTCAACTGTTTAAGGTCTGTTACATCTGGATTACTAAACCTGGTCTGGTTTCTAATAATGCTATTAGGCTTCTCAGTTGTCTTATAGCTTAATCCCGAAAGCGTTACTTTTCCACGTTGGCTATATCCATTGTTATCCCATCCTGCACCCACAGGATTAATGCAGTCGTTAGGAAGTCATGCTTACTCTTCAACAGTTTGATATAGCAATACGTAACTT